>JGI24159J19872_10014176_pt1 | contig 10317 bp, 8 predicted proteins | sample Ectturendosymbi4_FD_19872 | JGI IMG/M metagenome (IMG submission 19872) | reverse complement strand
TTTGAAGCAGTGGTTCTACTGTCCGACCGGTCATTCCCCACTTGGCAACTCCGCCATTCCCCACCAGTGGGGAATTCCCCACAGGTTAAGAACCACTGCTCTAAACAGTGAATAAAATTAATAGATGGTCTGCACATGAACAAAATATACAAGTCTTTTATTCACATCAATGCACCTGCAAAGTTTAGCAGAAATTTCTGTGAACATTGTTGCCTGTTGCATCATAAAGGTAGTTCTGGACTAACCTACAGTAGCTAGGCCTGGAGGTGCATGTCATACTGCAGCTGTGGTGCGATTCAGCTGAATGACCCAAATGGGCAGGTAAAAACTAGCGAATGTTCTTGATTGAATTTGGTTTATGGGTCTCCGAAAACACATTCATGGACCCCCATGAGGTTCATGGACCACAGGTTAATAACCCCTGCATTACACACTAACTAGCCAAGCACACCTCTGCTATATTCTACAGCAGACATGTGCAACCCGCGGCCAGCCGTGTTGTTTGGTGCGGCCCACGTGTTTTTGTTAATGATCTTGAAATAGTATTTCAAATAAATTATATTCCTCAATTTTTTGTGCTGCTCATTTCACAATCATTTATCAAAAGCTTTTGCACTTGATCAGAGGTTTGCAGCCCTTGAAGTTCACAAAAAAGAACTGTAACATTTTGTAATTACCTGGGAATCACAGACACGAAGCGAATATAAATATTCGTGCCATTTGTAATTGTTACGCTACAGCTCAGATTAAGCTCTTTATGATGTAAAATTTTTCTTTGTGATTCAAATGCGAGGCTTGCAGAGGTTTTGCTGTGTAAATTTGTTCGAACAATTCGTCAAGACTTGGCAGGCAGTTGTTCATGCGAACTGTGAGCTATTAGATTTGATTTTAGGTTGAGAAGTGTAATTAGAAAGGATTTCAGTTGATTCGCTTGTCATCATCAACTCGATTTATGATAGTGATGTTGTTTGTGGCTGTGCAAGTGTTGGGATTGGGAATGCAGGCAGAAAGAGAAAATTCGCAGCAGGACATGGGAAAGAGGATGTTGAAAAGGTTGGCAATCGATGACAATAATAGTATTTGTTTTGCAGTTACAAAAGCATCAATTTAAACTGTAATTTAGTCTCAAAGATTGGCAATTTTATGCAAAGCATGTGGTGTTCGCAAAAACGAATTCTTCATGAAGGGCAGATGTTGTCGACGTGTTGTTTGTGAAGTATTTTGTTGTTCAACAAAATGAAAGGGCTCTTTGCTTGATTTGTCGAAATAACATCGCTTGTCTAAAAGAATTTAACAAGCGGAACTACAACTCCAGGCATTCAGAACAATACAAGGAAATTTAAGTCAGTTGCAGGTGGATAAAGTCCATCAGTTGAAGATGTCATTGCACGGGCAAAAAAAAAAAGATTTCCCTTTACAAAAATGACACTCAGCTTGTATTGAATTCAGCTTTAAGTTTAGTGAAGGAACAGCAGAGAAAGAAAAAGCCTTCAGGGACGGCGAAATAATTTTAAATAATGCTCTGAGGTCAGGAAATTTGCCAGTTAGCAAATTACATTTGAACTTGAATAATGTGCACGTGTTGTGAAGATGAAAGTGTCAACTTTTGCTTCTTTGGCTGCTTCCAACATATACAATAATTTTGCATGAATAGTGATGCTGTTTTGCAGTGGATTGGTAGCTGTAAAAACATACTAGAAATGCCGTATAGCACTTGTTTGTTGTCGCGAAATGTAGCCATTGAGACTGTCAGTAATTTCGCATATGTCTCATCTAATTCACAGATTTTCAATAAGCCTTTCGCCGGCATGTAGTTGGTAGTTTGAAACAGACAAAATTACACCATATACTCCATGTCTATTGAGTGACCGCTTAAACTAATTTGTTAAAGGGTGAATAAACTTTCATCCAATAAAAATTTATGCTGCCCGTGATAACTTTCCAAAATTCAGATGTGGCCTGCCAGTGAAAAAGGTTGCACATGCCTGTTCTACAGCATTTTGTGAAAAGAAGTGGTGCAGCACACTACACGCACAAACATAATGATTTGGGTAGACTTCATGACTGACCTGTTGTACCTCTGTTCACTTCCACCCCAAGTTGCAGCAAGTCTCTTTTCGCTCAGGACATCTGAGTCAATATCTCCCTCATCTAGAAAGTATGTTTACAAACTTGATCAGAAAACAGTGCTAAAGGAAAACCCAGCTTGTTTGAAAATGTGATGTCAGTGCAACACTTTAGAAACAAAAAGCTAAGCTTGGTATTGTGTTAGGTCAGCAGCATACCTATGCAAATCAAAATGCTACAGTCATGCCAATTATTTTGCGAGCATGCTGTTTGAGTTTCACAGGTTTTAAACCACAGCTCAAATGCAGATATCGTAAACCTGCTTTCTGCATTATGACTACTGATAAAGGAAAATGTAAGCCTGAATGCTAAGAAGGTTGTATTATCAGAATAGACCACACACTTATTCAGTTTTCCATTGGTAATTAACTGCTAAAATGGTTAAGTTAAAGCAAAAATTATCCACAACAATTAATACTGTACAAATAAAACAAAAATTCTAATGTCGAGCAGCAACTGCAAAGAAAATACACATAATAATGAAACTAACTACATTGTGAACAACATGAAGGATATGCCTATGACATTCAAATCTACACAATCAAATGGAAAAATCTGTAATGTAATATTTCAACAACTTTTATTTGGAGATATAGCATCTAGCTTAATGCACCTCCACTGTCCAGATCATTGCTGATTTGGTCAAGCATGAAATCCAGCAAACCATCCAATATCTCCAATAGGTTGTAAACTGTAGTAGGATCTCCACTTATAAAATATTGTGGTGAGATATGGGAGAGATCCACATGCAAGTATTCATCAGCCAGAGTATCCACAACACATTTGACATTGTGTTGTTGTGAATCCAGTGAAACACATTCAGACAGAACACCTGCAAAACACAGGAACCTAGAGTAGTTCAAATAAAACATTAAAAGGCTGAAAAGTAATGGTGCAAAAAATTGATCACAGATGTATCAACACCAAAATGTGTTAAACACTATTAGCAAAAGTCTTTCAGCGCTCTGATCACTACAAACACAAAATTTGCAAACAACAAGAGCAATAGTATTGATGGGTTTTAGATGAAATTGTTGAAAATAAAGGCTACCCTGCGGAAATTCCAGTTTCACTTTCAGAACTATAGTGAAATTCTAAAAAAAATTTACTTTTAGTACATTTTATATCTTACTGACTTCCACGATACACATAAAGCCAAGTAAAACAGACATTTTGGCAAGAAACATATAGCAAAACCAAAAGCAAGCTTTGCCTTTATGACAAATCAAAACTGCCTTTAGAAATACTGTTACATGAATATTTTAGTTTTTTCTCATAGGAAAACACAGTAAACACAAAAAGCCACACTTAAACAAAAACGAACTCATATTACCTAGTGGAAGTTCACCCATAATGGCATGATAAACAGTTAAAAGGAAATCACTAGTGCACTGAGAGGCTTTGACTAGACTGATGTTAAGATCAGTTTTCACAGACAAGGCATTTGCAAGACGAAGTACATCTGTAAATATTAGAAAAAATAATTACACATCAAACAATGTTCATTTATCGGAAACAAAAAATCTCCAACAAAAGTAAACAACTCGTTTTGCAAAATCATTCTAGAAGATTGAATAAACGCATTGAAAAAAAGTAACAAGTAAGTATCACGGTCACAACTATACATGCCAACTTTCCATCGTACGTATTGAACAAAACAACCAACAATATATAATGCCAAGTTGCTGTCAAACTAAATTTTATATGACAACCATTTCATCAATTTTTAATACTATCACATCACTTCCAGCAAGTATAAAATGACATTAACAACTAAAAAGGCATTGGCTTTCTGTATGCCAATATGATTATCTAGCATGCAACTAAAGTTCTTGTTACCAACCCTCACCACTTATTCAACAGCACACATTAGACTTAGAGTATCAGTGTAGACAAAGTTGGCTATTTGTTGATATACTGTGTTCACACTAGTCTGCTACAACATTACTTTGTCAATGGTTCTTATTTCTTTAGTTGAGGGAAACCACAACTTACACACTGTTACCATAACAAAACAAGCTCTAGCTTGGTAGCAAGCTTGTGAGGAATCTGCCTGCTTGGCTCTACTTTCATCCTTTTGCAATGATTCAAACTTGCATATATCTGTCTTTCAATAGTTGTCAGCCATTGTAGTAACATATGCAAGTTAAGACATTGTAATTTATTTCCCCTTGAAATAAATTAAATAAATTGCAATATATTAAGCTTGCACACATCACTGATGTGGCTTAGATACTGTTGGTTGCTGCTAACCTGCATTTTCCATAAACTTGTATAATCCAGTAAACTCACAACTACTACCAAAGGCATATCTAAAATGTTTGGGACCTCTAAGCAACTGAATTTGTAAATGCCCACTACTTTTTGGCAATTCAGTCTTTCCCAATGTTTTATGTCAATATGATGTAAACACTACCATCTCTATCAATCAAAATCAAACTGTGATTTGTTTGCAAGAAAGCTTCCAGTTTTGAGCTGGTTGTCATTAACCACATAGGTGGTTAATTTATCCAATGTGTTTTTCATATTATACTGGAAAGAAGTTTAGCAGTAGTACACAGCAGTGCTAAGTATTTCCAAAAAGTAAACCTAGTTATTTTGATAGAAAAAAACAACTACACCAAAATTCCATACGTGAAACATGATTAATTACTACAGCTTTTGATTCAGAAAACACTTGCCATTTTCTGTAATTAGTTCCATTGCTTCATCCAGCTCTGAAGCTGATTCAGTATCCTTCTTCAAGATGAATTAAAATACAAATATTTTACAAACACAACTCTGCTTGATAACTACAGCCACACTCTGTATTTACATATACCAAAAGTCAAGTGGTGACCAACACAAATATAAACAGGTCAAAAAGTTTCGCATTAAAATAATTTTGTTAAAATACCAAAAAATAAAAAACATGAAGCACATCCATTGTCACTGGAAAATTTAGTTGCCAACCATTACAAGTAAATGTGCAACAGGTTTATCCACAATGCTTAACACCATTAGTGCAATATGTGATACATGAAGTTTTGAGTTATAAGCAAAGGGATTTATGTTGCATTAAAAATGTTTCATCAGTTGAATGTCAAAACAAGTTTGCTCTTTCTTGCAAAACACATTTGTCAGTGGGCGGTTTTACAAGTGCCTACAAAAAAGGCACAAAATTTAACAGAGCATTTCACATCACTTCACACCACTTAAGTGTAGACTGAAACCAGTGAGTGATGTAGTTGTTTTAAAAAAGGAATGAAATATGGGATAAAATGAGGCACCTTTAAGAACAACAAAGCTACTACAGTGGCTTTGATTTTTTCCAATCATAACTTGTCAACCAGTAGAAATAGAGAACTATTCAACCCCCCCAAAAATATAAAGTCTCCTAGTTTCGATTTTAAAATATCTGGGCATTTTTGGGTTTGAACTTTTAATCATGTGACATCACAACTATGTGAGGTCAGAGGATTTTCTGATCACATCATCATCAGGGCCTGAGTAAAAATTTTGAGTGGCAATTTACTGTTTGTTATTTTAAAATAACCTAGATGAAAATCTGCATCTTTAGGGCTTTTGATTGACCATCTAATGTTAGTGTTTGGCAAGTTATGGCTAAAAAGTTATAATTAATCCAATGAGGGTATTTTATAATAAATTTGGTATATATTAACTGAGCCATCAAGTTTAAATGTTAATTTTAATTTATATATATATTAAAAATGCAAGACTAAAATTATTCTGAGAAAAATAACTGGTAATGCTCTTGTTGTTCAAGAACCACTCAACAAGGTATAATGATGAGCTAGCAAAATTTAGTTCGTTTTCAGTTGAGTTACCATCAAAACCAAAGTAGACACAGTAAAAATATTTCATTTGCAACTTATTCCTTAATGATCAGTTTTCATCTATACTGCACAGTTACTTTGAAACTGCCTATTATTAAAAACATCATGACCAATCCAAATAAAAGAACAAGTTTTACCATCTGGTTTCTAATTCATAATACTTTTCTTACAGTGTTACAACACTTGCAAAAGGTTGCCTGTAAAAGACGGAGCTCCATTGGGGCTGATCTTGTTAGCGGATCTTTGATGACGTAACCGCGATGGAAAAAAGTTGAGTTGTGGAAGAAAAAAAAGGCGCAAATGCAAAGGAAAATTGTTTTCTCATTGCAACTGAATATGCGCTTCACGCAAACATGTAATGTATGGAAGTTTGCAATGATTAAATGTATACTTTCACAACTCTTGAAACCAATTTTTTGTCCCTGAACCGTTGTGAAACTCAGATAAGGAAAAACTATTAAACTTCAAAATAGACTTCTTTTACCGTCGTGTAATATCACCTTCTGCAATAAATATATTTTTACAACCGTTTAGTTCTCATTGCTCAATGCAAAATATCGGTTTTAGCCACTCCGATTACATCATCAAACCTCTGCAACCAAACTCCACTATTTACGGAGCTCCACCTTTTAAAGGGTACCCTTGCAAAAGCATAAAACTTCCAAAGATGAAGTAAGTTATAGTCTGAGAGACAAATTGAACCATAACTAAAATAATGATATCCAGAAGAATTTTTGCAAACTCATTGCACTAAATCAAAAGATCTCAATTAATTACAGTTACAATTACACAAAATTGTGCAATTAATTACATTCAACTCACTCAAAAAAGCACTAGATAGCTCCAAAAAAACACTAGAACACTAAATGAAACGAAAAAAACACTAGATCTAGTGGAAAAACACAAGAGTGGGGCCACTGACTACCTTACCGAAATCAAAAGTCAAAACAAACCGCTGAGCACCAGTGTTACCACTCGATGTTTTATATTATTCCAGTGTTTATCAGGTTCAAGATTCAAAAGGCGACAATAACAAAAACTCACTCAACAATTGAACTTATTAATGTGGTGCGAAAAATAAGTTCTAACTTTAAATGAAATAAATGAGTGAAATATGATCAAGTTTAAACACCACACATCTTACTGAAAAACATGCACCAACAATACTACATTTTGAATCTAATCCAATATGAGAAACGAATTTTTCTCTGCGGTGCATAAAAATAATACAATATAACAGAAAGAATCGGATAGTTTTTTTTGCTTTCCGATCTTATCTTGTTTTTAAAAATGATATCCGTATCCGATGCTGTTCTAGGACAACTGCCAGCTGATCAAGTGCCAACAGGACAAGTGACTACGGGACAACTTCCAACCGGACAACTGCCAACTGGACAACTGCCAGCTAGGACAACTGCTAACTGGACAACTGCCAACCAGACAGCTGCCAACAGGACAACTGCGAACTAGCAGGACAACTGCCAACTTGGATTACTGTGAATTGGTTAACTGCCTATTAGGAAAATTGCCAAGTCTCATGATTGCTGTTGGCAATACACCAGGCGTAGCCAGAAATTTTGATAGGGGGGGCAAACAACATCCAAGTCTCAACATTTGAATATACAATGCTCTTTGCTTTCAAAAGCATCATCCATATAATGTTCCTTATTCTGGCAATTCTTTTTCTGAATAATTCTATTCAGATTTAAGCCGGAAAAAAAGTATGTTTTCATTGAACCGACAATTAGAAAAGATTGTTTTTAGTAAATTTCCAAATTTTTACTTTGAATGAAAGCTACCATTTCCTCATAAAACTTTCTTGCTAAAGCGTTTGTGAAAATCTCGATGCTATAAGTGCAAGATCTGCAGCATGTTTTTTTCAGCCAATATTGCAGTTGAGCAAGGAGTAATCGTGGCCGTCACTGTGACTGCGCTTTTTATATTTAAACGCTTCTAATGTACTGTACACCAACACACGTTCAATCGAAGCAGAGTAGTGACTTTGCTCTAATAAGACACCGACTCCCAGTCCCGAAGTAGGTCTACAAAACTTGCGCACATGTAAGACTATAACATGGATCTTGTGTAATATTTGAGCGACTGGTTGACACATGCAACTGATAATATAAACTCTAGAAATGTGATTCTTCACCTTTTCTTTATCACGCCTTTTAAGTATGTACTTTCCCTTTGTTTCAAGCCCCTCTGCATATGAATAAGTTGTAAGAGCGAATGCACTGTTTCGTAAATTTATTGATAAAACTTTCAATGTTGTACAGCGCTTTAAGGACTAATTTCCCAGTGGAAGTTATTTTTCCATTATTGACGCCCGCTTGACGGAGGGGAGCTCTCCCCGGTTAAGAGCCACTGCTCTAGAATCCCTCAACACGTTTCAAAATGTTTGTATTTTATGACATTAAACGGTATGAAACGCAACTGTGGTTGCATTTTTGTACGCTACTTGCACATGGCCTGCTTCCCATAAACGAATAGGTATTTATGCAACATTTCAGAATTAACCGTAAAATTCACAAATATTTTAAGGATAATTTTCTTAATTGCAAAAAGTTATGCATGCCCTCTCTAAACAAACCTGCATACGTTTGACCCACTCAGTCTACGCAAGGTGTGAAAATTGTTGTGTATTTGCGAAAACGAAGCCACAATCGCTTATTACCACGGTTCTGCAATAAGTTAAGAAATACTTGTCGTCGCAGCTTATCACAACGGTTGGTAAGTTGATCTAGCCCAATGGTTCCAGAAGTATGGATCAAAACCCGAAGAAGGGTGGAGAACGGTCAAAAAATGCGTCGCGCAGAGGCGATCCGAACCGGAGTTGTAGATTTTGAACGTTACCACTATGTCTCTGTGTCTGTCCTGTTGACAATTGTCCTGATGCCATCCCATCCGAATCCTGCTTTTGTTCAAATCATACTATCCGTATCTAAACACTATCCAAAAGTATAGCTTAAATAATGATGACAAGATGATCCCATGGTCTCTCACCAATCCTATATGACACAGCACTCCTCTTTGAAGTGGTTCTTAACCTTTACAAACACCCCGAACCCTGAGATAGTTTTCTAATCTTTTGTCGAACCCCATTCTGCCCAATATTACAGAAAGAAAAAATGGGTTACTGAAATCACCTTTTTTGAATCCCTGAAAGCGCTCCGTCGAACCCTAGAGGTTCGATCTAACCCAGGCTAAGAGCGATAGTATTTGATAGTTCTTCGTAGTTCTGCTTGTTGGCTGAGTCATATGAAACAATAAACCATCACCAGCTGGCAGAGATGAACGTGGATTTGGGACTTGGATTTAAATCCGGCGGATTTCCAGCTTTATGATGTAATTGGATTGGAGTGAACTTTTACAAATTCTGCTCAACCGGGTTACGGATTGTGTTTGGATAGGATTTGGATTTGATAATCTTCTTTTCAACATCTGTGCACCTTTCAGATCACCTTTCAGATTAAACCCTACGACCACGCGAGCCAATAAATTGGCTCGAGTTTTTTTTGGTTATAACTCGCCAGCCGCTATAGCTAGAGAAGTGTTCAAACCCTCTACGGATTCAGCAAGTCTAGTAGTTCCGAGTCAAAGAAAACTTTTCAGTTTTGGGTTTGGGGTTCTCTTGGGGGGCCGTCACAAGTGGTGGCGTTTTCGCGTTTTTATGGCCTACTTTGCCTGGCCCTGGACGCCCATCGAATCGGCCCACGTTTTGGCCCAAATATTTGTACGAAACTAGGCTATCTTACGAGTCTTTACAGACCTTGATTGGCTTTCTAGCGTATCTGGATGAAAAATTATGCCACAAAAACCAAAAAGTAGTCAAAAATCCTACCCCTAAAAAAGGTAACCAGGGTGGAATAACACCCCTTTTTGAAATGGCCATAACTTGCAGTAAGAATAGGTTAGAGAGCTGTTCAAACCTTCTAAAGATTCGTGAAGACTAATAGTTTAGAGTGAAAAAAAAATTTTCAGCTTGAAATCACTGTTTTTTTTGTTAATGTTTGCATATTCAGAGGTTGTTCATGCACATTTCTATACATTGGGATAATGACGTCACTTCCAGGGAGTCGAACCATCCATCAGATTTGGTGACTCGAAGCTTTTTTGGATTCTATGCTTCAATACGATTCTTTAGAGGGTTTGATGGACTTTCTAGCATTTCTGGTTCAAAAGTTATGGCCAAACTTCCGGATTTTAATTAGGGAGATCCCTGAAATTATTCAGCCATGTCCTCAACGATTTGGGTCTTTTGGCCCCTACTTGGGCACCAGAAACGCTAGGAAGTCGATCTAGGCCTCTAAAGCTTCATATTCCAGCCTAGAATACAACCAAACTTTGAGCC
>JGI24159J19872_10014174_pt1 | contig 10318 bp, 6 predicted proteins | sample Ectturendosymbi4_FD_19872 | JGI IMG/M metagenome (IMG submission 19872) | reverse complement strand
GCTCGGAGCAGAAGGGCATGATATCGTTGTTGAAGTTCAAGTTTAGCTTCCTTGTTAAGATGGAAGACTGCCGACACCGTTTTTGTAGTGCTGAGCTTTAGCTTCCAAATCTTGGAGATATTCACGTAACGTTANCAGGTCCTTGCTCAGCGCCCCTTCCACTGCCTGCCAGTCTCGATCAGCATGCATGATTGCTANATTGTCAGTACATGCATGGCCTACTTTTGGAGACGGTGGATTGCTCGTCAGGAAAGTAGGTGTTGAAGAGAAGAGGCGCCAGGACAGATTCCTGTGGGACGCCGTTCTTAAGGCGTCGTAACCTGATCTTTTTACCGTTTCCGATGGTGAGGGTAAAGCTGCAATTGCCAACCATCTCCACGATTAAGTGGGCCGTGTGTCTGTCAGGCAACAATCGCAGAAGCTTGCAGGTGAGGCCGCGGTGCCATATAGTGTCGTTGGTTGCCCCGGTCATCTATCTGGGCTACATGAATCTGTGGGGCATCCCGGTATTATTCGATTTTGGCACTTCATTCGCAGTAAAAACTCACCTTTTTCAACGGAAGTGGTTCGCCAGACATGTGCGCAGTGTTCCGCGTGCTCCGCATTAAAACTGCGATTTTATCCACCGCCACGAAATAAGTTGATTAAGGTCACTCAAGCGTGAGAACGTATCAGTATTGACTTCAAAGGCCCTCTTACAACTTCCCACAGAGGGAACAAGTATCTTTTGATAGTAGTTGACGAGTACAACCGTTCCCCTTTTGCATTTGCTTGCAAAGACACTTCAACTTTATCCGTGACTAACTGCCTTGCTTTGCTGTTCAGTCTGGTAGGCTTTCCTGATGTTCACAGTGATCGTGGAACGGCTTTTATGGGCAAAGAGCTAAAAGATTATCTGCACAGTCGTGACATTGCTACCAGTCACTCCACGACGTACCATCCCACAGGCAATTCCCAGTGTGAGCAGGGCAACAAAACTGTTTGGAAAACCGTGTCACTAATACTGAAGGATCGAAATTTAGGCCCGCATCTGTGGGAACTTATTTTGCCCGACGCTCTCCACGCCGTACGGACCTTGCTATGTACAGCAACCAATGCTTCTCCCCGTGAGAGGTTCTTCCCATTTTCTCGTCGATCGATTTTAGGTCGTTCCCTCCCCAGCTGGATGATCACTCCAGGAACTGTCCTGCTGAAGAAGTCCGAAACAAAAGCGACCCCTTGTGTGACGAAGTCGACCTGTTAGACGTTAATCCCAATTCGGCGTTGATTCGATTCCAGGATGGGCGAGAAACGACAGTCCCCACATCAGATCTAGCCCCCGCTGGAAGACGTGTCGACAGTCCTGATTCCTATGAGGGTATTGACATTCAACTGCCGATGTTGAACAGCCAGTGCCCTTGACATCACCGTCTGAATCTTCCCAAAACTCCGAGGAGGTCGACGTACCGCCAGATTCCGTTACTGACAGCCCTCTTCCTTTGAGAACGACCAATAGAACGCGTCGACCGCCAGATCATTATGGTCATCCGGTCACTTTTGGATGATGTAGTAACGGATAAATATTGAACAGCTACAGAACTCGTTATGTAGTTGCAAGTTGCTGCGACCTATTCGTTGCGTATGTGATTGTCTGATATCAAAGCGTGATTGCCATTGTTTCCACCTGTGCGATATGTTACAACGTGTTGCAAAATTTTTTTTGGGGAAGGATTGTGGTGTATTTTCCGCGTAATGATCGCAGCGACGGGTTATGATTGGTCGTCGCATTTTCGGTTGTCGCACCAGAGCGGTTACGTTCTACCTAATCAACACATTTTTCGTAAATGTAATATATTTCATTATTGGCAAAATGTGTTTTGCGGCCGGGTGAAATGACTTTGTAGGTCAGGTTTGGCCCGCGACCCGCGACCCGCGGGACGTGGTTTGGAGAACCCGTATATTGACTATGAAGAGGAGTGGTGACAGCGCACACCATTGTCGGAGACCAACGCTGAACGGCCGGCAACAGGCACCCGTCAACACGGTACTCCCGCAACATACCCCAAGGCTAAGGTTACCAGATTTGTTTTGTGAAAATACCGGCCATTGTTTCAACAGTGACAAATCCAGGCTGTGTCGTAATTGGTAAATGCATATTAAATGCCATGGTATTCTCGAATAACATTTTGAAAAGGAACGTTTTTTAGACAATGCATTATTTTTTTTGGCTTATTTTCTCAATTTCATGAAAGTTCCACAATACAATTGCTTCGAAAATTTTTCAAACAGTGTATAAACGTATGCTTTGTGAGCAGAGTCTATAGCCCTATGCTGAGCATTAGCAAAACCAACCTACTTTAAATAAAAAAACGATAATTGCAGTGTGAACGGAGGGTTGTCCTAAACTTAAAAAAACAATGCACTTCATAAAAATCCAATATTAGATTCTGTGTATGAATTCCTCAAGTTAACATCTTCTGCATTAGTTCTTTTTGCAGTTACTGCAAATATTTATTTTCATAATACTGGCTGCAGGCACGGCTCTTTAAAAATATCGGCCTCTTACCGGGCACTGCCAAATTTGCAGTAAAATACCGGCCAGGCCCGTAGAATACCGGACATCTGGCAACCCTACCAAAAGCTCTTCGCGATGAACCTGGCCATATACTTTCCAAAGGTTAGCAAAACATATGTTTACGTCTTGAGCAAGCTCTAGAAAATTTGCTGGAGAGTAGAAATTTGTTCTGCAGTGCTACGGCCGCGTCGAAAACCGCATTGGGTATCATCCAGCTTTGTTTGCATTAGTTTCGCGGCATCTTGGTATACACTCTTCTTGGGAGGCTAAACAAAGAAGTGCCTTGGTAGTTGGTTCATTCAATCATCTCTCCCTTTTTGTGAATGGGGATGATCAATTTGCCAACCTTTCGGTGCCCTTCCAGAACGCCAGGCCACTTGACACAAACGAGTCAGTCAAACCATCCGGCATTCTAAGTTCCCCAACTTCACTATCAAACTTTTCCCAATCAACCTTAAGCTCGGATTTAGCAGCGGCATCAGCGAGCTTATTGATGCACAGTTCTAGGGAAGCTTTCAACTGTATAAAATTGAAAAATCCCGCCTGAGATAATTTTGCTCAGTTCTGTCAGGTGAGGTAGCAATATTGACAACAGGAAAGATCCACGTTGAAATTTTTGTTTCCATGACTCGCAGTAGAACAACGCACATTGCATCATTTTGATTTTCTGACAGTTGCTTCAGTGCGGCCCAATAGCCAAAATCTTACTCCTAGCTTTCGCTGTTGCCTCACACGTCAACCACCTTGTTTTGCATGCGCGCTGCAACTGCCAACGTTTTGTCTTCATTGAAGTCTAATGCATCGCCAGGCAAGGCGCTCGCAACCGTGAAAGAGTAAAACACATCCATAATTACATTAATGCTTTCGCAGTTTCGTATAACATACTGTACAAATCTGTGGCAGTGTAGTAACAGGCCGAAGCGAAGCGGTGCGCATGACAATGCACAGATAACATACTTACAATGTTCGCTTCCAACTTCTGCACCAGAAAATTGTGTCGGCCTAAAACATTGCAGCCGTCTGTTGCAATAGCCACTTGCAGGACAACACGCTTTCCTCAAATCGCTTCTCTTCAATGCATGGCAAAACCATATTTAGGTTTTCAGAATTTAGGGTGTCATTGCAAAATTTTAGGGTGTCATTTTGACAACCAAAAAAGCCTTAAAAAACACTGGACTTTGAAATTCTGCTTTATCGTTGTGGAAGCATTGGATTTTCTTTACTCTTACATACCAAGATGTACAATGCAAGTCTTGTTAGACACTAGTGAAGCACGTAAGCTCATGGCACTACTGAAATAGGTGGTAGGCATTGGGGCTCCGTTCTTCGCGCGGCACCTTCTTAGGGGCTGCACATTGTTGATTAAAATGTCTTTTTGTTTCAATAAATTTAAATAGATTTGTTGTTTTTCCTGTGTACGACGTAATTTTAGCGGATAATGACGTTCTTCAAAGCGAGATAGTCCAGTTGTGGTGTTTGTGTGGGTAATTTCGAGCTCAAGTTGTAGTCTTAAACAGCAACTATAGAATGAATCAGTACCAGCCGATAGGCAATGAAGCATTAGTGGAAGGTTTGACTCCTTTGTGCAATGGCGTAACATTAGAAGCGTAGCATAATTTCAGTAAACATGTTGCTCATATTTTGTTGAATAGTAGAAGTTGAACCTTAGTCTAAAACGTAACAGAAGAGCAAACGATATGTTTACTGTAGCTATGATTGTGGTGCAGGCTTATATCAAAAGGGACGTTAGCCGAAGCAGCTGCACAACTTGAAAATGGCTGTACTGAATGAAAATTTTTGTGCGATTATTTTTTAACTTAAGACATTGTCACCACTGCCGAGAAACAAAAGGCGGATGCGTTTATGTGGCAGGGTTTGGTGATAAACTTTGCAAAATGGACGTCTTTGCTAACGAAAAAACTTAAGGAATAGCAATATTTGCACGCCCAGTTGGAAGACGTCCAACCTTCAAGCTAGACCTCGTCTTAAGATGGAGGCTGCAAGCCATCCGGTCTCAATCAGAGACGATTTTTAGCTTATTTGACCTATTTTATTAAAATGGCCCTTTCGGTAGAGGGCCTTGAGCCAGTAGCGACAGAGTTGACCTTTCAAAACTTTTATATATTCTAAGAGAAATCAACCACTACTGAAACGTGAAGTGAAGAATGAAGCATTATATACATAATTGAGATAATATTGTTAGATTTCATATTATTCCATAGTGTATGCAATATATTATGTACGCATGTCAAAAACGAGAATACCACACGAAATATCAACATACGCAAATGTTTACATCTGGAAAGTAAGTGTCTCATCTCAACCGTGTCCAGCAATGTGCCTGCTGAGGTTGATTCCCAAGCCTTTCAAAGTCGGGTTTCATCCGCTGTTACGTCACATACGAGTATTGTGTTTTGTTACGTCACAGGCGAGTCTTCATGCACGAAGCATGAGTTCTCTTTTAAAACTGAATCCTGGTGAGAGAAGGACGTCCTGAAGGAAGAAACAGTGAAAACTGTCTCTGGACGAGCCATCCCGGTACCTTATGTAGCACTGAGCGGTTAAAGAGGAAGTTGCGTAAGCTCATCCCCCGAAAGGATGGATGCTAAATTCTGAGAAAATACAAGAATGGTAGCTGTAATGGAAACGTAGTCGAGTTAGTATGCAGTTCCAATCTTAGGAANATGTGCTCAGTGGGGTTGTATTGACCGGATAAGAGTTATTTTGCTATCCGATATCTGGATATATAGTAAAATTTGCCTAATTCGTCACCTCAAGGGGATTAGAAAAAAGTGACGAATTAGGCGAAGTGACGAGTTATGCAAACAGGTGAAAACTCTACCATGGAAGCTCGTATACTTTGTCATAGCAACTCGTATGTATAGTGCTCTTATTTGCAGTAAAATACTAGTTTATGACGTTATGGTTGAATGCAACAATTAATTGCACTGATCTATCTGGACTCCTCCATTTAATCAAGCACCTTTTAAATCTTTAACAAACTTTCGCGCTGTCTCAATGGGGAGTCAGGTCGTGCTTCGCACCTCGTGTATAAATTCGATAAAAAAAATTGCGAGAAATCTCCTCCGTCTCGACTTGCCGCACCAAACCTGTCGCACTAAGAACCCAACACTTTTACTCGGCAGTGCACCAGCCTCAAGAACTTAGTTTATTGTTCTTGGCTATGTGCGACACTCAGGAACAGTACATTGAAAAAGTAAGGGTTGTTAGTTGTTACATTCATTCAGGTGTTGTTACCGTAGAAGAAAAACAATAATACCAGCGTCATAGGCGGATCGAGGGGGCGATCGCTCCCCCCTAAAACCTACGAAAGTAACTTTATGCACCATAATTTTGTACCACTCGGAAGGCAACATTTGCGATATACGGCCATTTTGTCGTCCACTGGTTTGTCACAGCGATGTTGTGAAGCATACGTCATCCCTCTTACAGTAGCGAAGCCGTTACGAGACTTTACTAACAAATATTACTGAAATCGCCCCTCTAATCTTACTGGCTAGATCCTCCCCTGAGCAGCATATTGCTTTAACGATAACATCAGATGTGTTCGACAGGAAAACAAACAGAATGGGTTGTAACAAAACGGTAAACGATCGAGTTCAGGTCCCTGTAAATCGAGACACATGCAGCAGAAAGTTGCTCAGCATTGACCGCAGAAGCGTTCTGGTGCTTCCCAAACTCAAGACCAGTTCACTATGGATACTCATTAGATCAAAGTGTCGTTGACGCGGTTTCGTTCTGTTTTCACGGTGTCCTGACTTTGGTTAAGATCTTATATTGATCAGATCTCCCCGTTGCCTAAAGCAATCTCGCAGTCTTCCAAAGAAATGATGAAATACTTCGAAACATTTTGGTACCACATCAGTGTAGATGATAGGGTTCAATGAACTGTTGACTGGTAAAAGTATGATGGCTGAGACGGCGTAAATACAGAAGGCAAAGCTGTTCCAGCGATGCTTAGGAAAGACATAACACATATTGGCAGCCAACAGCACATATCTGTCAGTATCAAAATTGTTATCTTTCGTGCTTTTGCGGTTTTGGACAAGCTCGATTGGTCTGGACCGGCAGAGGTTGATTTCAAGTAAATGGCGATGTAAGCAGAGGCAATAAAAATCATTGCAAAAAAATTGAAAGTGGCAATGATTGATGACAAACTATTAAACTCTGATTGATCATCAGATGTGCGGTACAATTTCGGCATGCACGCTCCATGAGAGCTATAATATCCAAAATAACCAATAACAATAGGTCTAATAGCTGGAAAGTTTTTTTCAAGATAGGAATTAATTTCTTACCAGGAATTTGCTCCACGATCAGTTCTATTATTTAGTCCAGAAAGCTTTCGGGGAAATTCGGAAAACTCGAAATAATCCGTAACGTCTGATTGGAAAAACAAGCTTTTCGTTACTAGTGCATGCGTGACCATATATTGAAACAAACTTTGTGATAACGGAAGGAGAGCAATGCAGAAAGACACGAACCAGACTGAAATTATGCACAGGAAAATATGTCTAGGTTTGGCGTTAAGGGATTTAAAGGGGCAGTAAACACTATAAACACGATAGGATGTTATGCAAACCAGAGTCAGAACCGATGCTTCACTGGATAGAACTGTCAACACACCGATCAAATCACAAGTGGCGCTAGTGCGCCACAGCTTATCGTATTGGCAGTACCGCCCAAAAAACTCGACGAATTTTAAGCAAATAATCAGCAATACGATCCCCATCAGAAAGTCAGCTATTGAAAGGTTTAACACAAGTAGGTTATGTATCAATCCTGTGCTGGAACCTTGTTGTGTTTTTCCCGTCAGAGGTCCATACACTTGTCTGAATGTCCTTGTGAAGACCGTAAAGTTTCCACCAAGAGATAGTATCGCCATTATCCAAACAAAAACTTGCAAAGGAACAGATCTTATCAGCTGTTCTTTCGACGACAGTGGATCTTTGCTTAGAAAACTCGGAGGACATTTATCCGAACCATCGGAACAATCATTTTTTCCATCTTCAACTTTGGTCCTTTCTACGAAAAGTGGTTTGCCGCTACTGCAGTAGAAATGTGTACTTGACGAGTAGTTGCATTCGTCACAACGATTGGCGCCAGACGTATCACAAGTAAGTATGTCTGTGCATGACTTGCACTCCGAAACAAGATTGCACAGATTGTCTTGAGGAATGCTCACTCGACTTTTCTGACCTACAATGAACTGATAATGGTTGACGAAAATTATTTCACAAAAAAAAACATCGCCAAACAGTGTTGCGTATGTGTTCCGCATCGTAAGTGTTCCGCTCATTCGAAAAAACTAATACGGTATTACTGAAATTTAGGAAAAAGAAATTATATGGAAACTGACAAATTTTGAAAGGGCATTAACCATGGCGTCTTTTGTAGATTTCCCGAAATATATTTTCATGCAACTGGAAGGCAAACGTTCCTTGCTTCCCAGACTTGCAATTATTATGTTGACTTACTTCAAAACATGATGCAGTTTTCAATGGGAATGAACTGACTTTACGGTTGGTTGTGCTTATTGAAGCCAATGCAAGTAATATTGAGATACCATTGTTTCGATCGTNGTTCACATAACANAAATGCTNTTGATCACGTTGGCGTATCTTTGCTGTCCACTAGGTTNTAATAAAATAGCATAGAGCAAGGGGAGNAATTAATTTGGCTGTGGGCCACTTTGAGAAGGCCGCGTGCAACGGAGGGCCGTACCTCCTAATTTGATCGTAAATAAAACAAAAACAATAATGGTACACAGAAAAGGTTTCCATTATAGCCTAACTGTTTTTGTGCAAATGTAACCAGCATAAGCAATTCAGTAAGACGAATGTAACTTCACACACTTCAAAAAATTTCAGATTAGAAGATTTTTCCTGAATGCTTCCGCGGGCCAGTGAAAAGGCTTTGGCGGGCTACACGTGGCCCGCTAATTCCCCACCCCTGGCATAGAGTCCAAATGACTTCTGAAAAGCAGCCGACCTGTTATCAATTACTCAGCACTGCCTGCATCACAGAAAAAGCGATTCGGACAAGAGATTTCGTCCTGTTTCTTCTTGCATTCGGCCACGCCATTGCAAACGTAAGAACCAAGAATAATGTCTTGAGGTGATGTGCAGGACCGAAAACGGAGGGTGAGGGTTTTTTTAAGTTTGTCTGAGTTTACGGGCAGCACGATCTGAAAAATGAATGAGATTAGGATCAACCAATACGATGGGTTGAATCAACAGAGATGCGGTATCATCGAAATAGGATTATTTCTATGCTAGTACGGAAGAGAATATGAACATTTTCAAAACAGGTATGTAGACCCCTACAAACATTAATTTTGCAAAATGCTGCCAAAATAACCAATAACGAAAAGAATTTTTCTGCAACGAGACATTTGGCTATTCGCCAAATATGTTCAAGTTGCAAGCCCAACAAAGCTACGATATGACGTATGTCCGCTTGAGAAGTAAGCTGCAAGGATGCGAACGGAAGTGCTGAGGAAGGAAAAGGTTGACTGGCTGCTTTTAGATGATAAATACCAGTTTACGTGGGTTCACCTCGCTCTTGCCTCGTCTTTCCGTTGATGTTGCGCAATTATCTAATCGAAAACATTTCGCGAATTAATTAAAAACTGTCTCTCCTGAATAAAGAATTTCTTTTAAAAAGTTATGGGAGATTTCAACCAGTTAGACTACGTTTTTAATCAACAAAGCTAAAATCGTTTAATGAAAGAGTTGTTTTTATGTTGAAACATGCAACACCTGTGTACAATGAAAAACATCAACAATATTAACCAATGAAACATCTGCGTAGAATTCCAGTAAAAATGGGCCACATAACGAATTGGCAAATTACTGTGGTAAAACATATTTCGTGTCGTTTGACTTTACAGCATGCTTGAGTTCATTAACAACATGAAAATATTATTAACATGAAAATTTAATCCACTGTCTTGCAAGCTCTCATGAGCTGCTTTTTCAGAAAAAGTTTAACATTGCTTGTGATCGCAATCACGGAATATTTATAGATTTATTGAATGAATAAAGAACACATCTTCTTGGATACTTTTCATTTTGCGGATTTCCAGCAAAATATGCAACTTCAGATAACAGGGATTTGCAAAATTTTGCTGGGCCTGTGATTGCTTCAAGATACGTTTTATCCAAATCTATAAACTTTTTCTGATTTTCAAAGACAGTGTTTGTAAATATAAAGCATGTTACCGCAGTTTGATGTTTAGCCTCAAGCTTCCTCGCCGTAATAGAAAGTTCAGTATGGAACCAATCATGAGAAAAAACTGTTTGCTTGACTATTTCAGTGGCTACTGAATATTTCCAGCATGATTTTAAGTGGAATTTTTCGCATACATAACANAGAGTCCTAACACGTATCACTAAATTTTGGNTAACTGCCTGGAAAAATAACAACCATAATTGACGGTAAAGATCGAAAATTTCTTCTTAAACTTTTGTTAGGGACAAACCTGAAAAATAAATTGCATCAACCAACCTTTCNTATTGGTTTCAAGTCACAGACTTTAGGCTTGCTTGAACAATTAGCTCTTTTGCTGCATTCGTCTTCGAATGTTGCACATTCAATTTTTCCATCGCATCTGTGGAAAGCTGCGCTTATAACTGAAACTCCTGAAAATGCAACGTTACTCATGAAAATGCAACGTAGTTTTGAAAAATGGAAAACTCATGAAATGCAACACTATAATATAATTAACTTTTCTACCTAATT
>JGI24159J19872_10014173_pt1 | contig 10318 bp, 5 predicted proteins | sample Ectturendosymbi4_FD_19872 | JGI IMG/M metagenome (IMG submission 19872) | reverse complement strand
GTAGCAAATGGTCTTTCACGAATGAACCTGAAGTTATATTTTGGTTTTAGAATTTGGTTAAGATTATACATACAGTACGTTCCGGTTTGGCCGGGACTGTCCCAGTTTAAACGTCTGTCCCGGTGTCCCGTCCCGGTTAGCAAAACGTCCCGGAATTTCTTTTCAGTAAAATTTTCAAAATTAACCCCTGCCTGATGATGCATTGTCATGAAATAATTCCGTCGTGAAAGACTAGATTTTGCTTTAACCCGTGGCTTGGGGGGCGGCACTTTTTGAGTGTGTGGGGGGCAGCACTTCCCCATGTCGGGGCCCTGCCTCGATTGTGCTGCGAAGTTTGAAATGGCGTTCACGATTTACAAAATATAATTGCTTTTCGGTCACAATCAATTTGAAATAAGTGCTATGGTTACAGTCACGGCACTATTTTTAAACTTTTAGTTTCTGAAGAAACTTGTAACTTAATGTGTTATTGGAAGAGAAAGTCAGAGAAAGTATAGAGTTTCTTTGTTCTAAGAAACAAATCAAAGCGCGTTTGGCCAAAGTGGACTTCACGACGTAAGTTCAAGTCTTTTGTGGAGGATTGTCTTTCCTGAAAAATTATACCACGATTGATGAAAGGATCAACAGCACTTAGAACATAAAACAGTTATCCACAAATTGACAATTGACAAAGTCGGCGATATCTCAGCAGTATCTTGTTTTCCTTTCAATTTCAAGCCTTAAATCAAAGCGCCTCCGCATGAAGCGCAGTTCAGTCTTCTGCCTACCAACAATGGCTCTAATCCGACCAACACAAATAATAGGAACTAATTAAACCTGTAAATATCAACTTAGTTTGAAGCGAAAGTTGCAAAGGTTTCTTTGTTTGAAAATATCGGTACATTCATAGCCGAGATGCTTCAGAATATTCCACATGCAAAGGCGTTCCTAACGTTACACACAAAAACGTTATGCACGATTGCAGCATCGGCTACTTCATCAAAAACCTACGTGTTTGATATCTCCACCAACTTTTCATTCGTGGCATTTTGTCCACCATCTGTCAGGTGCAAATCAGAGCTTTTATTGGTGAATTTCAAATGGTGGGAATAAATCGTGAGCATTAATTTCTTTCTTCTTGTTTGGTTTCTCAAAAATTTAGGGAGGTGATCAAGTGTCGTGGATCAAATAAATATGCTTGCAAGTCCACCTCCAAATGAAAGGCTTTCATTTTACGCGTATTCAAAACAAAATTATAGTGGAAAATGCTAGCCTACTTCACCTAGCTTTCTTTGTTGAAAACTGATTTTTATCAATTAAGTATTGATATAAAAATCTTTGTTTGGTGTTTTTTGTTGTTCTTGCAATGCCTTGCATGAAAGAGTTTTTCATACATTAGTGTAGGGAACCGATTTAGGGTCCTCGATGCTTGTGAGGAACGTGCTAGGATTCCACAGAGATTCCCACTAGTTGAGGGTTTAGCCCAGACTATCAATTAAACGACCTGTCGTCTAAGAATCTCCAAGACGACGCATGGCAAAACAAAAGCTCTCACCATTTTGTACGATAATAACTCTTCAACGCACTATAAGATTGTTTCTCTCGTTTGATTATATGCAGTTACTCAACAAACTCTTCAATGCGCTCGAAAATGAATTCAGAACAACGTAAAGTTTTTCGTAACGTTTTCAAACAATTCGTTAACAACAGCATTGAACGTTCGTAAGAGCGACCGGAACATCGACAGATTGCATTGACGTATGTTAGCAGGTTATCGCGTCGACTGTTTGACTGTTCGTAAACGCGTGCACTGAATCACGAATATCACAAACAGAAATTGTCTCAAATCAACGCACAGGACACATAAAGAACGTACCCACTGTATACCCTTTTCGAGAAATAGGCTTGGATAGTATCGCGAGAGCCTACACGTAAAGCATGAATTAGCTTATGTAGGGTGTATTGTTTGGAGAGGTTTTTGTTTTTCAAAATTTTTATTGCATTTTTAGGAGAGCACACAGCAATAAATGCGAAAGAAACGCTCGGATCCTCCATGCATGCTTGCAGGAGATCATCTCTAGTTTGTAGCGGCAATGATTCAATGCAGTGTGGCAGAAAAATTCAAAGCCACTGGAGAAGTTAAGACGCCAAAACGCAAAAGCAAAAATTGGCAACCGCCGATGCAGCACGGAAACAAAAACGTCGCAAAACTACCTGCACGTATCAGGCGCAAAAGCGCAAACGAAAATAAAGCACATAACAATAAATGATGATACAAGCGATTTCGGTAAAGGCGTGTGTATGGCGATTATAAGAACAGAACAGATACGATCAAAGAATAAAATCACGCAGCAACACAACAAAAAATACAAACAATAGGATATTAACCCACTTTTGAGGCTTCACTCTGCTGTTGCATTTGTACCAACTGGGGCTGAACTACAGATACACGAGCAATGCCCGAGACAGTCTATAACTCAAATAACTTCAGGTTCAACTGAAGATTCCACCTCTCCCTGAGATTCCTAGTCTGTGTTAAGCTGTGTTACACGATTACGTAACTGAAAAAAAACGTGCAACCCCAAAATGGGAATGCTCGTACCAGAGGACGGAAACTATCATTACTATGGCGGACAGCAAGATAAGAAGGTAAGTCAGACGTGAAGTTCAGAAATAAGTAAGAACAGTGAGAATGGTGATGAAAGAGGAACAGAAAGAAAGCTGAATAGCCGGCCTGTTTTTTCCGTGGGGGCTTTGGGAAGTTAGTAATGAAGAACTTCCCGAACTTCATAGATATCGTGTCCAAGTTCGATGATGTTGAGAAGATGATGAAAATTGTCCTCGACAACAGAAACAGTTTGCTGATTTCATGTTCGGTGGAGAACGTGGAGAAATAATGGTGATAATTTGTAATGACACCGAAATTGGTCACAGCTAAGAGCTGTGTGGCGGCGAAAAGACTTCCACTTGAATGTTGAAACGCTGAACTCGATGTATTTGATATTCCTCGAGAGATTGTGGGTCTAGAAAGACGACATTTCCCGAGTGAAGTTGGACTAGCACTCGCCCGCAAATCTCATCCTGATAAGTGAAGGACGATCGAAGACCATACGTCCGACCATACTGCAGAGAACGTAAGTTTTCGTTCTTTCCATGCAGGCCAAATACTGTAGGTTGGAAAGCATGTTGAAAAGTAGCAACCGTTGGTGAAGCTTGGAGAATGCGCACTGGTGTGTACAACTCCAACGCGAATAACTGGCTGAAGGAAATTTGCCAAGAGACACTTTCAACAGTGTGGGAGCGTCTGTGCCGTTGACAGCAGACGAATTACGATCGAAATATCAATCAAAGGGACGTGAATGATACGGTGCAAAGCGAATGACTGCGAAAACGCACGTTGAAAATGAGATTGTAGATGAAATTATGAAAAGACGATCATAAAAGCAGTATTTGCATGTGGTGAACAGACATCTAAAGAAAACATCAAAGCCCAAAAGAAAATGGTTCGGAAAGAAAATTTACTGGCAGAGAAAACTGATAGCGCAGAGTGGATTTGCAAATACATTTTGTAGCAGGTGCTGGTAAGAAGACTATAGATTAGTCGAAACATAGCAAGAGAGCATTGGTGATTTGAAACGACATTATGGAGGTTCCACATGTGCGGAAGAAGCAGATATCACAAAAGCACAACAACAACGTGTATAATGTGCATGAGAGAAAGCAGCCAATGGTGTGCACGGACTGTGACAGTCTAGTCTGCGCGCAGCAGTAGTGCGCGTGTGACGTCGTTGAGATGGAAATGACATCACCATGAATGTAAAACCTCACGAACAAGGAATTCAGCTAAAATTACGGACATCACTGTACGAGACGCATTTATTCGCAGCACACTACAGGGTGACAGGGATTGCCTGGTGGCAGACATAATTAGCGGAGAATGAGAACGATTGAAGTAGAAGTAATTGCTAAGCAGTAACGTTTACGCGAAGGTAAGAAACCCATCGGCCGAATTAGGGTGGGTGGGACCAGGCCCCCTCACCAAAGGGGCCCCCACCATGTTCATATGCTTAGCCGTATGTGCGACATGTGCGTGGATCTCAGACATTTTTACCGATGGAAAATTTTGTAAACGCTATCGGCAGTTGATGTTTGCTGATGATGTATGTGTGTTTTTCCAAGTTTACGTTGGTTGCAAGGAATACTAGATGAGTGTCGGGCTTATGCAGAATCGCATGGGATTGCTTTCAACTGTAACAAAATTGTTTGTATGACGTTTAAGGCTAAGACTTGGAAAAGCGCAGTCGCACCATTTCTGACACTGGGTGGTCAAAACGTAAAATCTGTTAACCAATACAGATATCTGGGGATTGTATTGGATACTGAGCTCTCAGAGGACAGAGACATTCTGAGACAACTGCGATATCAATATTGTGCAGCAAACAAGCTGGGAACCTCTTTTTCCCGATGATCAAATGCAGTTCAAAACGTACCTTTTCTACACCCATGTATGCATCACAATTATGGTGTAATTTCAGGACGTCATGCATGCAGATATTGTGTGTGGCCTACAATTTTGGATACAGAGCTCCATACAACCTGCCTGGAGAGCGATAATTAGTAGCCATCAGGTTCAGTGTAAAATTCCCATCTTTGTGGCCCTGTTACGAAAGAATACGTACGTGTTTCTCGAAAGCTGCAGAAAGTCTAACAACATATGGTTGCGTGCTTTGATGCAGTCTCAGTCAGATTGTTTGTATTCGTCCCTATTTTTTGAACACTACAATCGCATATTTCTTTGTGAATGAGTGCTCAAACATTGCAGTGTCTGCTTCATTGATGGCGTGTCATGTCGCACCGCATTCGCATTTTACCTGGCCTCGACCAGTTTAGGAATTGGCGCCCAGCAGTAGTGCTGTAACAAGTGTTACGTGTTAGCTAACAGTGGTGTTAAGAATGTGTCTATGACACGGTGGTTCTGCCTTCAACGCAGTTACAAAAATTGTCTTTAACTCTGTGATTCCGCTAGCACAAATGCCTTGTAAAACGTTCTGTTTTTGTTCTGTTTTCATCGACCTGCGTCATGCAGAGTGTGTATGTTTATCCTATGGACTTTGTGTCTGCTCACAAACAAATAAATTAAAACTAAAAATCTGACCCATAACCAGAAAAAAAAACTTGAAAGATGATGGTGAATCCGGTTGTACACGGCTATACTAAAATCCTAAATCACTGGAAAATATTCCGAAAATTACAAAAAAAACAACAACCTACTGAAAACCAAAAAATACTAAAACCAAAATATAAGTTAAGTGGGGTCCGGTTTCATATTTTGTCTTGCCCCTCTGCCTACGGTCAGTTACGTCACTGGCTATGATATATTTTATTTACATGTAGAAAGCTGTCCCAGCACAACTTCAACAAGACACGAGCTGGTGGCGTGGCTTCGTTTATTGGAGAGCCTGCACGTTGTCTAAGTAATCTATGATTTGGTTTAGTTAATTCCCGACTGGAAAGGTGGGAATGTTTTCACATTAATCGTTACATAACAGTGGTAAAGGTTTTTTCAGAATCTCAATGACTTTGGCATTAGAGCGCGGACTGCTGACTCCATTATACTGTACTATGTTTTGCTGATGAACTGCGATATGGTGATCAGTGTATTGCACATAGCTTAGTGTGGTAGTTTAGGGTAATTATAGCTAATCAGTAATGCTAAAGATGAAGAAATTCGTCAGAAGTATCCCTTTTTCAGAAAAGGACTAAATGATTTTGAAGCTGAATGAATTACGTGTGCTGGTTGCATTTGCACAGTTCGCAGGTATGAGTGAAAAGATCATTGCGACTTTGTCGATATTGAGTACCAAAACTCATTTCTTAGAGCGTAACGATATCGCTAGCACTTTATCCTAGCTTGCCAAGGCTGCTTCAACTGTACGCAGCTTCACATTCATACTTCATGTCCATCGACAAGCCAGCTGTTATTCTGAAACGTTTGTTTGGAAATCATCAGAGCGAATTCCGTTCACATTAAGACATGTACAATCATTTGTGGTTGTTTGCAATGAGCAAATTCAGAATATTGAGAAATCAAAAACATCAATTGGTCAGTTGTGTCGTGTTTCGCCACGGTGAAGGCAAGAATCCAAATGAGAAAATCCCATATACATATCAAGCCTAGTTAAATCAGCAGTAAGAAAACTCAGAGAAGGCAAGCATCATGACTGTGATTTATTCATGTCGGGTGTAACTGTGTTGTACATGTTTTGTGTTGCACATTTGGCTAAACGGACCGCCTTATTCCTGACTTTGAATGCCATGACTAGATCCTCCGTTTGCAAACAACTGAATGGGAAAATGATGAACCATGTGAGTAGTATCTCCTTCATAGAAACATTTCTATTGATGAAGCTGAAGTAAACTTTTTGACCAATGCCAAAAGGTGTTTGAGTTTGTGCAAAAAGAGCATCAACCAAATGCAATATATTGTGAAATGATGGAACAGGAAAGATGATAAAAATATTTTGCAACTTGTAATAACGTTGAACGCTTCAGCAAACTGATAAATATGGAAGAGTTTTACTGCAGCGTTTCGGCCCTTTGCGCTGATGAACGATTTGTTCCGTGATGCAGCCACAAACCTAAAAGAAAGAGTTATTTTTCTGGTTGTACCAGTTTCTGGTCTATTAAAGCTGGTGTTCAATTAAGAACATCTTCCATGCAAGCAGNTTCATAATATTGTAGGCGATTCTACATTTTTAAGAAATTCAGGAAACAGCAAAAAATTCATGGGCTAACTAGGACAAGTAAATAAGGATTTTGTTTTGTGTGTTTTCATTGAAACATCATCTACACTGCACGTCTTGTTTCAACGCTGAAAAGTTACCATTAAGACTATTTGTTATTTATTAAATGCAGATAATACATTCAAGTAAGTGTGCATTATCTATACTTAACAGTCGTAAATTCTCCTCCCTTTTTGCGATGAAAATATGGCAGCGCTATTGAGCTTATTGATAAATGTGGACAGAAGAAAGAGGGATCGTCATCTTCACAAGTGTAGAGCTTATCCACGTGGTTCTAAAAAACGTAAAAAAGCAAAAGATGCAAATATGAGAGGAAAAAGCTGCAGCAAAGTCAAGAAACATTCAAATTGCTATTTTATAGCGGCAGTGAAGTCCAGCGAAGACATTGCTGCGGACATATAGGAGGACAAAATCGAAGAACATGTTGCTACAGACTTAGATCAATGTAACGATGAGAACAGACCTATTGTAGTTTAACCAGCATGGCAGTAGCAAAAGAATGTCAAGAAGTGTCGTCGGAAAGCACGATGGATTAGATGGCTGACTCTATCATTGGAGGCAACGACATCGGTCTCTCGACAGCAAATATACCAGAAAAAACAGGAATATTGGTAAAAAAATGACACAGGTTCTCTTTGACACGTTGATGATAAGTTATTTTTGAACCATGTTGTTTCACAACACAGAAAAAACAGAAACTCGTCACGAAAATGCGACGAAAGTTTATTTCATTTCCAGAACAACAACGGTGAAGTTGTTGACAGAAGCTGGCTTGCTTCAGGTGACCGGTTTTGCATCAGTTTCACAATTCGCTAATCATTGTCAAATATCACGTTGCATCATAAGTTTTGTTACACATGAGTCAACAAATGGAACGTCACAAGATGATGTCTTAAACATTAACGATCCGTGTTGATTCTAGCGACTTCATCGATCATCCCCTACCTAAAAATTATGTATCCGCACATGCGGCCTCCCACCACGCCTGGGCGTCAGGCCCCCCACCATCTAAATCCGGAACTGAAGAAACCACTACAGTACCCTGTGATTGATCATGCTCTTGTGAGAGAACTACAGTGAAAATGGAAAACAAATTTGAAATATTTAATCCTCTCGATAGCAACTGCACGCACCAGCGTCAAAGATCTGTTTGTCGTAACCAGCCAGATTATGCAAGCTAATCCGGAATGATCTGATCGGAAAAAGGCAATTTAATAAAATATGTACCAAACCTAACCTGTCGCACATAGCACAAAACAAGCAACACAGGCACCATAAACAACCAAATGAACGGAAAACAAAATCAGTAGTGCAAGCAAATCTGCTGATCAGTCACAACAGGTTTGCAAACCTGCAGATTTATTTCAGCGAAAAATTCTGACGAAATATTTCATGTGTGTTCGTAGCAGCTTGAATACATTAGCGATTCGCAAGTTAATGAGTCAACGGTCCTTTTGTGCGGCATCAAAATTGCCAGTGATGAACATCAGTGAAGCTGCTGGTCTAGACGCAATAAAATGATCTCATGTAGTCTTCGAATAGCTCGACTTGTATTTCAAGCAGAATTGAAAACGAGCTGATTGAGTACAAAAAATTAAACATTCTGAACTTGTCTGCGACGGGAAGTCCATACTCTGCAAGGATTCCATGTATTATTTGTGGAAAGCGAACATGAGACTTTCAAGGACTAAAGTGGGAATCAATACCGTGAAGCTTTTCTTTCGGAACAACGTTGATGTCCCGCAAACACGTCGAACAATTCTCGAACTAATGCCAGCAATGCACACTCTTGCAGTAAGGCACACTGAAAAATTGGAGAACTTACTTTAAACCTTTAAACCAAAACAAATATCTGGAACCAATGTAGGGAACCGAATGCTAGGTGTTTGCTGGTTGTGAGAAACATGTTGTAGTTCGCGATCACCAGACAGAGCGAATTAGATCCTCTTCCAAACAAACTGAGGCCGAGAGTGACGATGTATAAAGGGATGTTGCTGTAGATCATTTTGCATTGTTCTTCATCGTTCTGCAGTTAACAAAATAATTTGACTTTTCAAGGATTCTGTCAAGGTTATCTTTTCGTTAATTCAGAGCAGGAAGTTTGAAACCTTAGATTAAATTTTTTTCTACCAACGCCTTAAGGTCCCGTCAAACTTTCGATTTCAGGTCAAAATATTGATGTGTTTTGCAACATAATAAAATTGGAAAAATAAACTAACCAAAACACACGCACCAAGCTGGGGATTGCACAGTAGTTTTTGGAGTATTCGTGCTTCACTGCTCTTGGCGGGACATTAATGGCCAATCAGAATCTTATCAGCATTTTTTAAGTTTTTACTCTCTTTAACAATTGTTTGTCTCGCCCCCATCTCAAGTATTTAGTTTTTTTTTAATTACAAGAATATTTACTCATCAAACAATTGCTTTCAACCAACACATTGATTTGATAAGACACCGAAAACGTCATTGCAGCAATTAGTTTCATAATAACAACTCCCACGGTGGAATTAAAAATGAACCACTATTTTTGTTCATTTCAAAATCAGTGAAATAGTTTCATCTAAAAACTGATACAAAAAAAAACTACAGCGAGGACGAACAGTAAGCACCATTAGCAAATCGCAGAAGTCAAAAGGTAGTGCGGTTCTTTGTTTCACACTAACAACATTTCCTAGTCTCTGTTTTTTTCGCTGAGACATTCCGGCCAATATTTTGCTGAGACATTTTGCTCAATGCGACATTTCGGTCATTTGTCTCACAGTTGTATTGAAAACTGGTCGTACCAATGTTCATTAGCTTGTATTTTCAGACATTTTTAACGAAGTGACTTGATGTTTTCAGTCATTTCAACGAATTTTCGGTCTATGACCAAAAATATCCGTAAGCAAACACTTTCTGATCGTTGCACAAGTTTCAATGTCTTATTTTAACCAGTTTGTGAAGTGGAGACTGCAGATCTCCAAAAAGAGATGTTAAGATTGAAATTCGACAAAGCAAAGTTATGCGGTTACNTATTTGTATTTTTGTATATTTTGTCACTTTTCTCACTCAGATGACTTTTTTTCTCTGCTCTGATCAAACNAATGAAAAACATCGACCTTGAACTGTTAATTTNTNTATGATATTAAAAGACGTTTAATAAGAATTAGATTGCATCTGGTTTGGAGCTTACCAACCAACTTTTCTTGTGCTTTTAACATAGGTCGTGGATTGAAAATTTTTACTAAACCTTGAGGACCGATATACTATTTCAAAAGAGTGTTTAGACTTTACAAGCAAAGTCTCAGCTGGTCGGTCTCGAACTCACGTACAGTTAAGCGTTTTATGAAACGATCACGTTCTGTCGTTGAGTCTATTTATTAAACGTATGACATTATTTCTTCGCTTTGTGGAGATTTTCTGCAATCAAAATTTACCACATCTCTAAAAAATATTTCAAACGCAAAGTTCAATAGTGGAACAATCATTAAATCATTACATGCTCTTTCATTTCCAAAACCGTTTGTTGCCCAACTACACTCTATATAAACATTTGT
>JGI24159J19872_10014172_pt1 | contig 10318 bp, 3 predicted proteins | sample Ectturendosymbi4_FD_19872 | JGI IMG/M metagenome (IMG submission 19872) | reverse complement strand
GGATTTGGTCGTAACTTGTAAGGAAAGGAATGTTGCAGAAAGGTCGTACCAAGGTTGCATGAGCACGATGACGTCATATACTTTACGGTTTTAACACGGGCCCCTACAACTGCGATTTGACCCCCATGGCCCAATGTGCTAGTTTCGCCAATGGTCATGCCTGGAACTTTTTTTTAATTAACGGCCTTTCAACGGAAGTAGCAAACGAAACGGAAGTTACCATTTCGTTGATAATTTCAAAAAGTAAAATTTAGCGTTAATGAGAAATTAACTAGTCAGCGATGAACTATTTAGTGCCTACATCTGATTTTGACATAATTCGTAAAGTGACACATTGCATTCAAAATATTGAGGACCTCTGTACTAGTTGCTGGTGCTTTTTCTCAGGGTTGGTTCCTGTTCAGTATTGATTAATTGGGCTACCCTGTGATGCGTTGTGTATAGCCTATCTGTTATTGTACCCTTGTGCATGGGGGTGTCAGGGATGCCTTGGATTTATAAATTTTATATATTCCTATTTTAACGTTTTAGTAGAAAACTTGGTAAAATGAAATTTCACCACTGTTGGTCCCCCTAGAAAAAATCCTTTTGGCCACCCTCTGAAAAAATCCTTCAACTCCCATGCCTTTGTGTTCTTTTAACTCATGTTTGAGATAGGGTCCTTGTGTCTGAGCCAAATGCGTAAATAAATAAGAGAGCAGTTTGGCAGTGTGGTACCATCACTTGAAATAAAGCTTTGTTAGTAAACTCTAGTGGAAGTTCCAGGTAAATTAGTTGAATAAGCAAGAGTCAAACAGTTATAGTTTTGTTGATGGTTGCAGCAGGCCCGTAGCCACGGGGGTCATTAAAGGGCAGTACCCCCCAATTTTTTTGTGCCTTTTAAATTTTGATGTGTCCAGAAAAATTTGTTGTAAACTTATAATAAAACAAAAATCTTCCCCCTAAAAATTCATTTTGCCACCCAAACCACAAAACCTGGCTACAGGCCTGGCTTGCACCTATATACGCTTATCGCAAAACCAATTAAAAACTAAGTCTTTCTGAAGTGGACCTAACAGCAACCAAACACCCAACTCTAGCGCTAAATACAGAGTTAGAGCGTCGTTGATTAAGTGGAGCATGTACTCCTTACATTTCTATGCTTCCGTGTATGCGTGGTGCGGATGTCAATATGCTGTGGCGGTTAGATACATCATGATAACTTCTTCAAATATGAAAAGCGCGTTTCGAAATTACCAAAGGTTTCAACCCAGGCAGCGTACGTCACGAACTACTAGAACAAAGCTTGCAAGATGAAGTTGGGCTACATAGCACAAAGACGTCTTATTGTCTTCATCCAATCATCATACCTAGCGATTTCAATAATGCGTGATCTTCATTACGTTAATGTAGGCCTTCATAATGGTCCCCATCGCAAAAGAACTTTGGTTCAGGGCAGTTAACGCACCATTCACCAACAATCGGAAGCAAGACTATTTCCATTCATTGCCAAAGTCCTAAAACCTGCTCAAGCTTTTAGATCAATACTTTTAGTGGGTCTTGAACGATTTACGAAACGCCGACTTCTTTCAAGAACGCTTTGACCAAAATCACTAGTTAGTTGATAACTATACTAACGAGTCTGAGGTAAGTCAATGAATAAAGCAACTTAAATGTATCTTTTGATATAGTACGCATGAGCAAACCAAAAATACCAACCGAGTGTTAATTTCAGTGGGAACTTCAAGCCATCGAGCCGGCCATTAGCATCTGCCTGTAGACGATTCCCACAATTGAACCATTATCAAGTTCACCTAAACCAATTTTTGTTGCGGAATCGGAGGTAAAATATCCGACTCCTTAACATAAAGAGAAGGAAATTCGGCTGTTAAAATCAATGTAAATCATGGCAGGCTACACAGCAAAAAACCTCTGTGTTAACAAAAGTTTCAAAAGAAATTCTACCATTTCAACAGGAATTTCCGAATTTAGTAATGCGATGTAAAAAATGATCCAATTGGACATCCGAAGTCGGAGTAAAAAATCCGACTCCGACTGTTGTTAGGAATCCGACCAAAAATCTCCGACTCCGCAATCCTGGTGAAAATATAAACGAAGCTTAGTGTTGTTGTAGAGACCTCATTTCACAAATCCTATTTGTTTATCGTAGATCTGAGCCTACATTATGCTTCATAACCTAATCGGACTGTCGAAATGCCAGTTAACATCATGAAGCGCTACTACAAATCAAGCCGGGTCAGTTTTTCTTAATTTCTTTTTTATTGACGCAATGCCTGAACTTCCTTTATGTTTAGCCCCGGAGTCCTTGCAAATGGGAGTACAGTACACGTGTGATACAAACTGATGACTCACCGTGAAACTGAGAGATCATCCCGTACATTTCAAGGCCAGACACGTTCACACCAACTTTCCTCACCTCCAAAATCAATTCAAACGTGGTTTTAGAATCAAACTAACAAACGGTCAGGCCACTCAACTAAGCAACACAGAAGTTTCTCGGTGTGCCAGCCTCGTACATTTATAGATGCATTTAATAATTTAGTGCTGTATTTGACGCTGGAAAGATCAAGGGCGCGGAGCCCACATGTGTGCGACAGTCTGTGAGATCTTCAAGTTGCACGTGACGATAGTCAAGTATGCGCGAAGCGAATGTGTGAAATCACTCAGCGCAACGAATTCTTCTCGTTGGTGTTTACGTCATCATTCAGGGTAACAGTGACAAGGCACAGCGAGCTACGACAACTGCGGTGCTGCGCTGACCCAGTCGGTGGACGAGTTTTACGATGAGCTATTTTTGAGTTGACAGTGAAAAACCCAACGTGAATCCCTAACAGACGAATGGCCGGGAAGGATGAAATCACACCGGTTGAGAAGGACGGTAACGCAGTTCATACGGATGGGACAAAGAACTTTTGGTGTCGAAAATTGAGTGCAAATGTTTCTTTGCCGTTGCTTTCGGAGGATGTTTTGCAGTGTTTCGAAGAACAATTTTGAAGCAGTTGGTCAAGCTAACCGTTTGCCCAACATAACTGCAAGTCTAATCGTCAATTTTTAGGAACTTCGAAAGGGGTTTGTTTAATTAAATAAATCTCTCAGAAATTTAGACCTTGAGCACATGAAGCACTAAGACTGAGCTTACGTCGTCGCGAGAAAAAAACATTTTTCTGATGCAAATAAAATCTAAAAGAAGCGAGTGCATCATTAAAAAAACTAGTGTTTCCAAGGCTTGCCAAAACTTGCTGACGAGATGTTATTAGCACGAAATGTGCAAAAAATTGAAGTAGCTGTCATTTAACAACTTTCTTCAGGGGCGTTTGGTTTCGTGGAAGTTATCCTGCTGGCCAAGCAGCCTATTCGCAGAACTGACGTGGAACGATTCATCCTGTGGTTAAGCGGCTCCTTCACAAGACAAACAACACCAGCATGTACAGCATTTGTACAACCACATGTTTCACATAATGGACATTTTTCGGAAATGGAGAACAGCTTAGCGCAATGCTGCTTGTTAATTTTGCACAGCTCAATGATTAAAAATGACAACGAACGAAAAAACTTTCGATCAGGAATGTACTGCGAGAATAAAACAACAACAGACCGAATGTTGTTTCTGAAAGCACAGTCCCCTTCGACAAAGGCTGAGTCGAAAAGCGAGGTGCTGAATGGTGCTTGCATGTTGCCTTTAACAGGCTGGCGCTGCATTTGTCACAAGGCTGTGAGGTTTGACGCACAACACCACGATTTAGGAGGGAATGAAAGCGCTGTAGCGACCAAAGCGCAGCAAATAACGAACGAAAGACCAGCAGCGGAAACTACGAAATTTCGGGCAGCAATATGTCATGAGTTTCATAAACGTCAACCAATCAGACAGAACATTTCTGAGTGGAAACGACGCTGAGGGCACTGCAAGCCAAGTTGTTGTTGCAGCGATTCTCGACTTTTCTAGAATGTGACGCAATCGGATCGCTCGACCTCAACCCTGCCGGGGAGGTGCACTTCTGTTTCAACACGAAGTTTAAACGTGACCGTAAAATCGCTTGTTTGATTTGCAGCATGCCTGTATTGCAAGCTTTGTGTAAAAGCAAATCTTGTGCATGAAATTTACACTTGTTTTGACTGTATGTGTAGCGAAAATAAGATTGTCTTGAAGCAAGCGGTTTCTCGTGAACAAAAAATTAATGAAAAACCTGGCGTTGTTTCAGAGAAAATTTAGATTATTAAAACCTGAACTTTATCAAAAGTAACGCTCTTTAACTCTTTTGTATTGTGATGATGTGTAGATTGACAAAACTTGTACGAAGCAAGACACGCGGACATCTACTCGACAATCATATCCAGCCGTTTGCGACCTTGTTCCAAGTCACAGCACTGCGTTCACGATGTGCGAAGCCAGGAGCGGATAAAAAGTTTCTACCTGCAATTGTAGGAATGAGAGGGATATCACCGACGCAACAAGCAGATGATCAAGTTCATATCAGTTGCAGGTTTACGGTGATAGTGTTATTACAGAAAACTTGTAAGTGCAGTGAATATGTAAGTGGACCTTCATGAGAGACTGTAGTTAATGTAGTCAGAAATTTGTTTTAAACTTCTACAAAACTCTTTCACTTCGGTGGTTTCTCAGGGTCACCTGGCGTAGGTAGACGAATTAAATGTTACTTACAAGGGTCTAATCGTCATATTTTGCGTATGTTTGGGTTCAACTAGTGACGAGGCGCATGTCAAAGGCCGAGAATCACTGCTCTACTGCATTATGCGCAAAATCAAGCAGCGTTTAAGTGTACAGCGCAGCAGAAGTGATTTTGACACACATACTATACATCTGCATGCAAAAAATGACTACAGTCTACATCATGCGATTCTGTATGTGGGCAACAGGCAGAAGCTCTTCTACTTGTACTGGTAACTTTCGGTTCCACCACGTCCGAAACCTGTAACATTAGAAGAAAAGCTTGTTTTTTTGGTTTTACTTGCACTTAGTGCATGAACTCAGCTGAAAACATCGGCAATCAGCACTAAGTTTCGTAAATACAAAGCTAACTAAGGTTTACTTCTAGCATCTGTGAGTTTACTCACGTTATATTGCTAAACTTCACCAAGTTGCAAGCATGAGCTCACACGAATCAGACCTTCACTGACAAAAACTACATGGCACACGACACGCACAGAAACACTCGCTAAACACAAAAAAATGGAGAAAAGATGGTTGTCCAAGCAATAGTACACGAGATAGTAAATGTGGTTAGTCGTGTTTTTAAGGACTTCTCGGCAAGACGGAAATGACGTCCCAGGCTAATAAAGATATTAGTTGTGTACAAGCACATTGCTTAAGTTTTTGCCAACATGACACAGTCAGGAGAATAAGAGGTGTTGGAACTTCTGCGGCTTTAAACTACAGTAGAATTCGCTCAGGCCCGTAGTCACGGGGGCAGTGCCCCCCCATATTGGTTGTGACCAGAAAATTTGTTTTAAACGTATAATAAAAACAAAAATCTTGCCACCGTAAAAATGTTTTTTGCCCTCCCAAACCTTAAAACCTGGCCAAAATTCGCCTATGACGACGCTGTTTCTACGGTCCCGGCAGAATTCTTTATCTTTTGCATGCATTTGAATTCGGCTGTAACGCTTCGGCTACATCGTCACTTCACTTTTTGTCAGTCACCGCAGAATATTTTATTCGTTTATAACGACAATTACAAGTTTTCGTTACAGTTTGAAGTGTAAGCTCGGCTGTGAAACCGCCACACAAACCTTTCTTCACCGAAAAGTAGCGCACTTAAGCGGGGAATCCTTGAGCCGTGGGTGTGACGTGCCATGAAAACAAGGGAGTCCAATGAAATCGTTACATGCCTTACTGTAATATACTGTATTAGGAATTGTTGCGACTGTAGTCAATTTGATCGAGGCTTGGTGGAGCAGTGAGTAGAATGTCGAGTGAAAGAAGTATCCTATTATGGAAAATATCTCTTAGCAGAAATTCAACGACTTGTGATAGATAAGGTTGTGTAAAGAACAACACAAACGAAACTCAGCGAGTTTTTTGCAAGAACGTAATGCAGTACTGTACCACTGTATGCTCTGCATTGCATGTAAATACAACTGCCGGTGTTTTCAAATTCTTGTCTGTGTTTTTCTTATCCGAGTATCCGCCAAAACACGATATAGTATAAGTGGCCATCTTGATCAAGGAAAACTTCTAAACCTCGCCAAGCTCTAGCCTAAACCAGTTTTTTTTAAGGAAAATGTTAGGTACCCGGTGTGGACCTATAGAGACCCGATTTCTCTGATTCTAGGGACCCGATTTTCAATTCTAGGGACCCGAATCGGGTCCCTAAAATACCTTAAAAAAACCCTGGCCTAAACCAAAGCGTTTTTTTAGGAACGATTTATTGTAATTCAGCTATAAGGTCCGTTCGCCTATAACGACGCTGTTTCTCCGGTCCCTTGAAGTGATGTTATAGGGCAAATCTACTGTAGTTTGTACGAGCAACAATTTTTTCGTGCACAGATAACACTAACAACTAAAAAATTTCGTCTTATCACTATTTCTAGAATTGCGCTTTTCTGCGAAAATTTAAGGACAATCCTATTCGCGTAGTAATGACCTTTAAAGCAATTTTCACAAGCAGACGGATTCAGATACTTCCTTCCCCTCTTACCACCTCCCATTAAGGAACGACAATACAGTTAAGTAACACGTAACTATAAATGTGATTGGACAATAGACCATTGTTACATCAGAAGTTATTTCACGCGACGTCATGATTTCATACAAAAACGCCAACTTTCTCAATTGTTTGTCGGCTGAGCGCAGCATAATGAAGTGGCCTGAGGCTGCGAGATGTATATCGAAAATAGCACGCGAGCTCAAAATCAGTGGCATTTCATCCAGAATCACTCTTCAGTATTATCTTTGCACAGGAATTACGTATTGCGCTTATTTATAGCGCCATTTCAGGAAAGCTCCTTCAAACAATTGTATAGCCAAACTTTACTAGAAATCAACTTGGCGACAGAAGATACAAAACAACGATGTAAAAAGCAACTACTAGCAACGAAGGTTTCGAAGAGGGACAGGTATATAACCTGTTACGTTTGGAGGCGCGTCATTTCAACTTCTCAACGAAACGCACCAAGCCCTGCGACCATTGACAGCAAGTAACTTTCGCTGCTGCCTCGTGAACTTTGTGGAGGTGTGGCTTTGCGTAGTTTCAGCTCAGCGATCTTTGAAAAAGTTGCGCTAAATAAAGCGATGCGATGCCGACGGCCATCAGGCGCCGGAATAGTAATGCTTGGAGGGTGTGTTTGAAAGCACTCAACCATTAAGTAAGACCATTTTAGGGCAGTGGTAAGTGATAACCCATCTTTTGCCTCGTACGACTTTTGTACGTGGCAGCAAGTGATTAAATGGACAAGTTTAGATGAACGTGACATCAGGTTATACCTCCTTTCAACACTGTTATAGGACAGCCGGGTGCAACAACCAAGATGACGTCAATCTTGAAAGGTTATGACATTCCGCAGATGTGGTCAAAAATTTTAAGTAAGATAACGAGGTCTGTAACATGATGCCGGTCGAGACCATATCGGCATCACTAACATTTTAGGTCGTCGCCTGCGAATGAAGGAGGCTCACCGCCCAAGGGCTAGAACAAAGTTGTCATCAGACGATCACAGAACAGCATTTATTTTCTGAAAGATTTCAAAGTGCTTGTATTTCAGTTTGCCTCCTTATAGTTGGTGGAAAAAATCGTCCTACGGTCACCTTCACTTTCTTATTCGCTAAGACTCGAATTTTTTTGTTAAACTAATATAAGTTTGTCCTCAAACGCACGATCCCTTTTTATTGAATCGAAAGCGTTGGTCACGACGCCCTTATTAATTGATCAATATATTTTTCCAGTAGTTGAAACGACATTACAAGGCCAGTCTCACCCTTGCTGCGGTTTCCGTTCCGGGGCCACTTCAAGCATATTTAATCTCAAGCGGACCGGAGCAATGTAATCATTGCATAACACCCTGGTTATAAGTAATCACAGCAAAGGATGTACGGAAGGGGGGGGGAGGTTGGGGTTAAAACTCCCTTGAACTTCATATTTTTCCATACTTCATTACCTGCGCAAAGGAGATTAATTGCTTTCACATACTTAATGCAAATACCACGGAATAACTTTGCATGCAAATTTCAAGGAACCTCGTAAATGGGCCAAAAAGTAATAATTAGGTTTTGGCGGGAATCTGGGTTATCCTCTGCGTCCAGAAACCATCTCACCACTTTTTGCAAACCTTTCGTCCCAAGGGCGTACGCAAGGGGGGTTTTGGGGTTAATCCCCCCTTGAGTTTGATATGTTACAAAAACTTCATTACCTGCACAAAGGAGATGAATTGTTTTCGCATACTTTTTGCTTGTTAATTTGTCGCCTTAATGCAAATACCACGGAATGAATTTGCATGCAAATTTCAAGGAACATTGTAAATGGGCCAAAAAGTAATAATTAGGTTTTGGTGGGATTCTGAGTTATCGTCTGCATCCAGAAACCATCTCACCACTTTTTGCAGACCTTTCGTTCACTACGCATGTTTAAAATTGTGTTCCGTGATAGTTCAGTTTATCCAAAACAATTTTCTTTATTTTGTCTACTATGGTAGATCAGCGCATGCGCTGGCCGCAACCGCATTGGCTACATCATACCAATTTTTGCAGCATGATGGAACTGTTGCACGAGTTCGAAAACAGTAGTTCTTAACATAGAAGAATTCAGGCATTTGACAATGTTTCAGCAAGGAAAAAGGAAAACTAAAAGTTTGCTGGACTTCTATACAAAAAAATCGAATGTTTACTTGCGTACTTTATGCACATTCTCAATTCTTGTGTAGTTTAGCAAGATTCGATCTTGCAAACCAGGGTGTGCGCCAGCCAGTGGAACCGCGCACGTTTGCTCGTATTTGACGAGACATTAGCGCAGCCTCATTTTGCAGTAGTAAATTGCTCTGACGTAGTGATGAGTGTGTTTTACTCTCCTGTTTTCACGCACAGCATGACATTTTTGCACGTACGAACTGCTGTGTCAAAGTGATGAGTCAAGTCAGGTCAAGTCATGTTTGCGCTGTAAGTACACAGCAATAGAACACATTTCAATCAACAAAGCTTAAAACAAACAGCACAGGTTGGACGAAAGACGGCCAAAGATATCACTTAAACAAAGCGATGAGTGTCTTTTCCTCTGATATCCTAACTTGGAGCGCTAATAGTTTATATTCAGTGCAATGACATATGAAATAAGGAGAGTGCGTATAGAGGAATATGCATATTGTGTCAACAAACTTCGTCAAAACGTTGGTTTGGAAACACGAATATGACGTCAAATTGTGACGTCACAAACAGCGCACTCCAAATACAAATGACCACCATGCGCCAATCAATGAATTCCTCCCATGAAAATTTTCTGCGTACACAACTGATGACAGCTTCCAACTGTTTTCTTAATTTAATGCAAAAATTTCAAGCTTATCTGAAAATAATTATTAGCACATTTCAGGAGCAACCTTTACGAACCTATGCAACAACATGACGTTTCCTGAGAAAAGTCTTCAATTTACGACAATGACTTTGAAACCAACCGAAACGAAAACACGATGTCTAAATAATCAACCGAAATGGTTTCGGTCAAATTTCCGTTTCGAACACCTCTAGTCGTCTGCAGCTAAGTGCAGTAATCCAAACCACTCGAACTGGCACTACACTGTGCAAACTAGTGGAAACTTGAACTTTTCTTCTACCTTGGAAATGCATAAATTTTTACGCAAAACATACAGCTTGTGGCCAGTGGTGTAACTGGCAGGGGAGCAACGGGGTGAGCCGCCCCCCCCCCTGGCAAGCTAAATGTAAAAACTGGGTCCTCTATAGTTGATATTTTGATATTTAATATTGTTTAGGTTGTTGCTTTTTGCGTTTTTCGGGGTGTTTTCTTTTTATTAGCTAGTATAGACATCCATGATATCCAGAGATTCACTATCATTTCTGAACTTTTTTCCGTGTTTTGGCTAGTGGGCTCCTTACGGTGAACGATGGGCCCCCTTCAGCTAAGCTTTGTCCCTCCTTGTTCAAACCTCTAGTTCCGTCACTACTTGTGACAATGTACGAACAGTATGGTTAGATCAAACGAAACGTGTTTGTGATGAAGCTGCTGACTAACATCACATTCACTCACTGTTGCAAGCGTCCAGTGTCTTGAAATATTTCCACAGTAACCACTCATTGCTGCAGAACTATATTTCAGGGCGCAAAGAAGCAGTTCACATTAAATATGTTAGCGATTTA
>JGI24159J19872_10014171_pt1 | contig 10318 bp, 2 predicted proteins | sample Ectturendosymbi4_FD_19872 | JGI IMG/M metagenome (IMG submission 19872) | reverse complement strand
AGTATTTTATTTGAAACAAATAAATTTCATCACGGGGGGCCCCCTTCCAGCGGGGGGCCCGGGGCAATTGCCCCCGTTGCCCCCCCTTAATCCGGCCCTGGGCCCGACACCAACGGGGGGAGAAGTTTTCTGAGAGGGGGACAAATTTTTTAAACAATGTCCAGTAGTTTCAAAATGTCCAACACATTTCCAGGGGGGTCGAAGGCGCCCCTGGTACGGGCCTGATCCGACTCTTTTTATACTCCAGAATCCGTCGATGCAAGCGCAGTGTTTGTACTTAGTAGATGATGTTTACGGAGACAACGCAGAATCCTACTGCCGAAAGTAAGAAGTGACTCCGGATCCCGGTCCGGCTTTTCACAAACTTTTGACTCTAGCTCCCGATCCGAAAAATGCTGAATCCTGCCTGAGTCTTAACTTTTAGCAGCAGAGGCGCATTGAACTGATCAGTAAACAGCTCCAACCTGTTTACAAAGGATCTAAAACTTTGGAATGTAATGCCGGAACACTTACCAATTAGACCTTATCGTACTTTAACGCAGTTACATGAGCAGCAACTCTTTAACGAATAATTTCCATTGCTTCCCAAAATTCCAACATGATGTCACCAGTTGCTGTTTGACTGATCGGTTCGACACTAGCTGACCATTGTGAAGTTGTCTGTTGCAGTTCTTACGTTTTAGGCCTTTTTTGGATCCGTTAACCGTGCTCCTTTAATACAGTCTTTCGTTTCGTGTTAGGTTGACCTCGCGGTCATTTCGTCAACCCTCGCGTTCCTCCCTTTGAAACACGTCGGTGTTTATACTATGCGAAAAATACAATTGATTGGTTGACGGCCACAACCCTGCAAAAACGGGTAAAAGATCGAGGTTAATTGGAGCAGATACCGTATACAGTACACGAGCATGTTGCCTACATACTACATTTCACTATTATACAAAAAAACAAACACAAACTGTTGTTTTTTTATTTACAGTAATAAGAGCAAACTCGGTAATGAACGGAGATCCCAGCCATTCTAAGAAACAGCGTGCAAGAGGCTAAAACCGGCAATCAGCTGGTGAGCGTTTGAATCTGACGGCGCACCACACGCTCATGGCAAGCCATCCAGCAGTTCTGTACAAAGTACTAGCAATGCGGATGCGAGAGCGACTACTGCTTCTGTGCAGGTGTCGATGCAATGACCTCCTCATCAAGGCGGGTCCAGTTGAGCAGGTTATATCAACTCGGCCACTGCGAAAAAATTATAAAAGTTTGCTAGTGTGAACTCGATTTGTCGGTAAAACAATCACTGAAAAGATATATAAGCATGAACCGTAGGCTTGCAGCGGCAGCAACGCATCTCTTGCAAATGCAGACCCAAACGTATTTCGGCAACAGCAACCACGACAGGGTTCTCTCACTCGCACCTTTTATTCGATTTCTTGCGTGCTTTTCACCGACGTCATTTTCGCTTAAGCGTTAATGCAACTGCCCATTTTTCGCAAACATGGCGGATACATGACGATCAGCGCCACTTCTATATTTTAACAACCGTGGTGGCGCCATCTGTGCGCGTGACCTTTGTTAGTATCACATATCTATTCTTGTGTTTCATCTAAGCAATTGTGTTGGCGCGTTCAAGCGTAATATGCTTTTTTATTGCCGCCACATATCCATCTTCGTGTTCTTTCGTGTATTTGTGTGTCTCTTGTTACTGCCATGCATGCTTTAAGTTTACTGCGTTGCGTGTGGGAGTGAAGACGTTAAACAATGCAATAAGAGAAAAATACTTCTACGACAATTGGGTTCTTCACGGGCTCCCGCGTGAAAAATCTGGGGCTCCCGGAAGGAGTGTTTTCTTGTACGCCTTTTACCACAATAGAATTTGCTCTTTCATCAAGCACCTTTGTAAGTTCCGCAAACGAGGGGTATCCAAGCCAATACGGTTACGAGGGGTATCCGCAAACGAGGGGTATCCAAGCCAATACGGTTAGGAATAAGGGGCCCGGGGTTGGGAAGCTTGTTCTTCTTCGGGAACAGTGCCGGTAGTGCAGTGCAAGATATCAAATTTTGAGATGCTTCGTGCTGTGCCTGGTTGAGGGTCTCAACCCCTACTCCAAAAAGTTCACACAAAAGGGTCACCGGTGTGGTGGGAGGTGGAACGCTCGAACCCTGTTAACGGAAGCGTAAATCCCGTGAAAGTGCAGTACGCCTCTTTCGAACAGGATTCACCCCCCATGCTCATTCACGCCAGCAAACCCTTGTATGCGTGCATGTGAGATTCAAACCAAAGCTGGAGACAGATATTTTTAGCAACTGAGCGTTTCGCTGAAGCATGATTACATTAATGAAGAGCAAGGCAAGTAGAGATGATCGGTTGAAGCTGAACAGCAACGACGACGAAAAAATACAGGAAAATGACAAAGAAACTGTACCGTTCATCGGCATTTCGTCAATCTGCGTCGAGTAGTACTGTTCGATATCGCGAAGAATTCGGATATCATCGTTTTTCACGAAGTTTATGGCCACACCTTTGCGCCCATAACGACCCGATCTGCAAAACATGATGCGGTTACACTGACGTTTGGTTATCCTCATCTAACTTTTGTACACCATGGAAAAAAATAATTAAAAAAACACCGCGGCAAACGCTTCACGAAAACTAATCCGTATCAGCATTAATTGAGTGCAGTAAAGCCAAACAATTAGTGAAAAGTGTTCCTCAACCATGACAGATACGGGAAACGACCGTAATTCGGATATCACGACAGCTGACCGCATTTTAAACAGATTACCTTCCAATCCTGTGAATGTACAATTCTCTGTTGTTCGGCAGGTCGTAGTTGATTATCAGGGAAACTTGTGGCACGTCGAGACCTCTTGCCCACACGTCGGTCGAAATTAGGACACGGCTGCAAACAAAAAATAACATTTTTTCTGATGAAAGCCATACTAGGGCTTCGTGTCCTAGAATTACGAACCGAGCAAAAAATAACGAAAACAACTATCAACTAGTAACAAACTACACAAACATTTTATAGCATAGCGGTCCTTTTGCCTTCATCATTTTGATAACGGCAGGTCTTAACAGCATCCGAGCGAAACATACGTTAGAGACAGGGCGTATTTCTTGACCCCAAGACAAAAATGAATGCAAAGTGATTAAACTGGCATAAAGAACGGAAGTGCTGAAAGACCCACCAGCGAGTATCATGGAGAACGCAAAATTATCTAATATTTATCACTTCATAAGCTTCAGTCAGAAGACATCATGCCTTGTTCACGGAAGCAACAAAATTTCTCAACGTGGTTGGAAAACATAGCCATCAACAAAAGGGAAGAGACACTTCACATCTCGCTACTTAACGATCGGAACGTCATAATTGGCGGGGGTTTAAACTTTTTACCCAGCTGTGGCTAATGCAACAGCGTTCATAGATTTGTTTTACACAGCAGTAACATGTGTGCTTAATACTTCGGGATTAATAGATTATAAAGCGTTCAACATAATACATCGTACCACTTGGCAACGTATTTTTTGAAGACAAACGCGTGCCATCCGACCAAACACAATAATTTACAAATCGTTAAATATGCAAAGACGCAGAAAATGTCCAACTGCTATTGCAAGCACTTCAGTAGTCCGACGTTCTACACCAGCCATGTCCAACCCATATGGCTTACTGAGCCAAATATTATGTCACTATCTTAACCAGGGCCGCACATTGAATGACATATTAATGAGGGCCGCACATTGAATAGCTTAATTTGATCTTAGCAAACTACATTTAGCTTAAGCTAATGTACTGAAAGCATTCGAATCCTAACTGCAGTGGCAAAAGACATGATAAAGTGGCACTGAGGACCACCCGCATCAAAAATGTCAAATTTAAGATGATCAACAAAAGACAGGTTGTCAGTATGTACGACACTTTTATGCGACAGCACAGCCAAGACCTAAACTGGGCCGCACAAAACCATCGACTGGGCCGCATGCGGCCCGCGGGTTGGATATAGCTGTTCTATACTCACAAGAAACAGCGCCTGGCTTTCGCAAATGCTCAAAAGCACTTATCAGGATATCGCAAGCTATTTTTACATAAGCCACAGTAGTTTTCGAAATTGTCAATAGAAGAAAAGCAACGAAAAATAGTGAAGTATAATCAAAACAGGCTTTGCTGTTAAAGCCACCACATTCAGCATCTGCTGCAAATAACCGGATTTCTGTATCTCGTATCGTCTACTTATGCTCAGTGCTGGAAACGCCTCTGACTTTGTCAGAAAAATAGCTCCAATAATCTGCGATTTGTACTGTTCAAACTCTAACAGCGAAAAAGTTGGGTTTAAGATCGTCAACTATTGTCAAGTATTTATATTTGCGAATTAACAACTTCATCCGCCAATGGACTGACGCAGCAAAGAATTACGAACTTGACCAGGGTTGCGGAGTCGCAGGTTTTTGGGTGGGGTCGGATTCCTAATAACACTAGGATCATTTTTACATCACAGGAATTCCTGTTGAAATGGTACAATTTCTTAGGAAACTTTTGTTGAAACAGAGATTTCTTGCTGTGTACCACGATTTCCACTGAGTGCGAGTTGCTACAAAATTGTTGACATCCAAACTTCATTCACTTTATGTTGAGGAGCCGGAAATTTTGGAAAGGTCTGAGTCGGGAGTCGGAAATTTTGGAAAGGTCGGAGTTGGACATTTTACCCCCGACTCCGCAACCCTGGACTTGACCGAAGTCAATGACAGAAGTCTAGTGATTAAACAAAAAATCGGCTGTGCCAGCATTTAATCGTGACAATCAGTGGACGTTCCGCTTTGGTTCAACTTTTCTACACCTGACTATTGTATTTTGAAAGTCAGTTTTAGGTAAAAGAACATGAATCCAAGTCAACTGTCTTTGCCCTGAGCGGCACAGTTACAATGAAAGTGTTCCCGAAGTGGCAATTTAAGTAAGTCATATTTTAAAGTTCATTTCCCCACACTCATGCAATTTTAACAGTTTGCCTCATTTGCATCAAAACAAGCAAAATCTGTTTGAACTGCTGACATGGTTGCGGCCGGTGGCTCAACGATACAGCAACATTAATAGGCGGCGATTATGACGTACACAGACAGTCCCGTCGCCACGGTAGAGCTTTATTGGGCTAAGCCCGCCCCCCAAACAAAGCTCCCAAGCCACCCAAATCGAAATATGAAACACTATAAATTATTATAGTTTTTGTCAAATTTTAGAATGTCAAGCCCCCTCCTGCAGAAACGTAAAGCCACCCATTGATGTTTTTCTGGAAACAGTTCTGCATAGACACAATGGGTTCATCAGAGCTGCAAATTACAGTGCAAGTGTTCAATTTTTTAATCTAATGATTTTAACTTTGCATAAACGGACGGATCAGCACAAAGGTTTTTTGATTTGTGAAACAATGCTTCATGCTTTGAAAGTTAGTTAACCTGTTTGACACAGGTATACGTGTAAAGGTTGGCTGATACAATGTAAGCTATAGTATACTGTTAGCATTAACAGCCTGCTGAGACGATCTATTTTCTTGAGATACAAACAGTCTAGATTAGAGATTTGCTTCAGTACTGCTGCTTGTCGTACCATGTATGTCAAACAGGATATAAACTAAACAAATTTTCGAAAATCTTTGTGCTGCACCACCCTCTTACGCACATGGCATAATAGAAATCCGACTTTGCAAGTTCGCAACTCACGGCCGCAAACCATGTAACTTATCTTAAACAAGTCATTGTTGACTAACAGGATATCCGAAAACCTTATTTGACAACTAACACCTGTTCAAGACTTACAATCACAAAATACATGTTAATGAAGCTGCGTCAAAACAAGAAATAATTTAACATTCGCAAAAATAATCTGCTCATGAATTCATAACTCGGCCCATTTATGCCACTAATGCGGACAGATTTTGCTTATTTTCAAAACTAGACAAATTGAGACGAAAATGTTGGTATCACAAGAATGTGGGAACGATAAACTTTGAAACAAGGTTTTCTTGTAACGTTACTTCAGAAACACTTGAACACGAAGTTTTAATCACCTGGATCATCCAATTAACCTTTTAACTGAAAATATCGGTTTTCATATCTGAATAGTTTTCTTAGAAAACTCATGTTCAAATAGCTTTCAAGTTTTAGGCCTTTCTTGAGTGTATAATCCGACTACATCATGAATCGAATTGGATACAAACCTTTTACTGTCAATTTGACTTTGCCAAAGCTACCAGCCCATAACAAATTGCTAAAGGCAACAACTTTTACAGTGCATTCGACAAAAAGAAACTTTATAGTGTAGAAATGCTTTGGATTCGTTCCTTTGTTTCACGGCTTGGTAGAGGTTAGTTTCGTGGTGCACTGTAGCCATTGATGACTTGCTAGAAGTTTGACGCTTTGTCAAGTAACATTTCTTCAAAGCTGAACAAAAAGTTTGTCCGTTCCTCGTACATCAAAAAAGAGAAAACAAATAATACAGATTGAGCTAAGCATCGAAATAAATGAAGAATGCGTGCAAGCATTGTCCAGGGACGTTGAAGGACGATGCTTCTTATTGACACAGTTACGACTGACAAAAAGTAAAGCTGAAAAGAGCAACAACGCGCGGCGAACGAAACTTGAGCACTGAGGCCGATTTCTTTGGCTGCGACGGCTGATACCGGGGCCCAGGTTGTTCCCTACATCAGACACGACACTTCTGTCACGCCTCCACCAATGTTAACACGAAAGAACTTCAGAAAGTCGATTTCGGTCAGTCAACAATCTGGTTCCAACGCAATTTTGAATATAATTTTTCAGACGTGTTCAAGACCTTTTCCAGACTTTTTCCGGACTTTTGCCAGACTTAACTTTTCAGAATGACATACCCAGGTCAAATTCAAGCACTGTAACAGTTGACACAATGAAAGTCAAATTTATCAATCTAATCAAAAATAGCAGAACAAAATCATCAGAATGCATGTCAAAACATCAAGTTTGGAAAATTATTTTCTTTTTCCGTACAAACAGACCAAAAAGAAGTTTTTTTCCAGACTTTCCAAGACTGGAAAATGACCTAATTTTTTTCCAAACATTTCATGACACCGTCAGAACCCTGTTAAGTTCATGTACCTCGTTCCGGAGCGAAACTCTTTCATAAGTTCAGTTCTTTCCTTCTGGGGCATGTCACCGTGCATTGCCGTGACTGTAAAGTTGGCCTCTCTCATTTTCTCCGTCAGCCAGTCGACCTACACACCAAGCATTTGTTTACGTCGCGTAAACCGCTCAACAGCAAAAATGCAGAAGTTCATACAATAGTAGCCGCTCATTAGCCATTAACTCAACATTGGAAGAATGGTGGAACAACATGAGCACGTAAAATCATAGGGCGAAGTTTCACATCATAAGTTAGCTTGTTATAAGCCTTGAAAATAATACGAATAAACAGCATTCTTTTCTTAAGTCTGGTATTTCTCTCAAGACAGTTGAGCGTCCAAACACACTTAGTACCTTTCTTTTAGTGTTGCAGAAAATAACAGCTTGTGTGATGGTAAGAGTGTCATACAAATCGCACAAGGTGTCAAACTTCCATTCCTCTTTCTCGATCGCGACGAAAAATTGTTTGATGCCTTCCAGCGTCAATTCATCACTAGAAAAAATAGTTTTCGAATCAATTTCACCCGAGTTTCAAAGCAAAACGTCAAAAAATTCCTATTCATGTAAATAGCTGCAGAACAACGCAAACCTGCAGAACGTTTACTTTGCACGTATAGATACTGAAATTAAAAAAAAACGAAAGATGCTGACATACCGCTTTACCAAAACTCGAATGGGATCAGTCATGAACTTGTTGGTCATCTCCAGGATTTCGTGAGGGAGGGTGGCGCTCAACAAGACAACCTGCAAAGATTAACTGTGGTTTAATAAACCACATCGAGTAGTTGACATTCGAATCAAGAATCTAAGCATCGCCTGATAAAAAGTCTTGTACAACACGTCAACTGCAACAAAGCTCGTCGTAGATATTTGAATTAGATAAGATTGGCCGTCATTTGATAACCAGGGATTATCCTTACTTCTGATCTCAACCGACAGATTAGTCAGAAACGCTGCAGAACCTTAAATCTTTCTAAAGTTATAAACAAGTCGAGTTTTTGTTCAGTCCTCAGCGCAGTGGCAAACCTTGACCAGAAGGTTATAAAACATTCCATATAGATTCTGTTTGAATAAGAGCTGATGATGCCTACCTAGTAGGCGAAATATATATACTATGATAAGATCGTAGTGTCTGATTTTTGGCCATGAAAGGATTCCTTTCGATAGACATTCCTTATATATGCGGGTATTTGCGTGGCTCGTGACATAGACTTAATCAAATGAAGGTACCAGAGCACAACTAAAATGGGGTTGCGCGACAAAGTTTTTCATTCGATCTAAGTCCAGTGCCACAACATGTTCAACTAATTGCTGCTATTGTAAATACGTATTTCCTTGTAACACAAACAACTATTTATGAGTATTGGCAATGCGTAGTACGGATCTTGCGTTTTAAGTAAATTAGCTGATTTAAATTCAAACGACATAAACGCGAATTGTACCTAATCACTTGCGTGCAATTTGCAAACCTATGGCGAGTCACGTTGGGCACGCGTGCCCTGTGTTGTGCACCCCTGGACTAGATGATCGAACCTGTATAGCAGGAGGCAAATAGCGATAAACGTCGTAGATTTGTTCTTTGAAACCTTTGTTCAGCATTTCGTCCGCTTCATCGAGGATAAGCATCTTGATTGAGCGCGTTCGAAGACTTCTTCGGCGTATCATGTCTGCAGGTGAGCACAAAAAGCACACAGGTGGATCAAATCACGGCAAAACCTTTAAAAAATGACAGCACAAGCAAGATTTTACAGTGAAACATCACTTCACCTCAAACATGACTCGCTCACGTATCTACATACTTTTTACGTCCAGCGTTTCTCAATATATTTTTACAACAACGCAAATTTTAACGACGAACCTGGATCACAACTGAGCTAGACAGCCATTTCTTGCCTGTTCCATAAAGCACTCTTCCAGCTCTTTCACACAAATTAATCTATTTGTTGCGTTCTTCAGCTTTTGGCTGCTTTCCCCATAAGGGTGTCTATACCGCACTTGAATAAGTGCATTCTTGAAAAGTTTCCCTCAACCCGCTCGAAAATATTCGTTATTATTCGATTTGAATAAGATTTCAGGACTGAGGATGCGTATAATGTTTATTGAAATGGATTTTTGCTAAAAAATGAAAAATTTTGCTGATTGGTTAGCTACTTCAAAACAGAATATGACTTGATTAACTTTTCCTGTAAACTCAGTGAGCAATGCCCAGCCTAGAACAAGATTACAGCATGCATACATTCAAAAAGAACGCTTACCTTCAGTTAAAAATATTTTACAATGGGCAAATGTTGCAGTTTTTACAGTTGATGCTGATCGCGCTTGATCTACATAGGCTAGAGTCAAAACTGAAAGTGGGGACATTTTGGTAATGCAATTTGTGTATTTTATTTTGAGGNACAGTACAANTATCCATTCATCAGTGGCTCAGCAACTGATATGATGGCCACAACAAAAACATAGACTCACCAAACACTCTTCCAGGGGTTCCTGATACAATATGCTGACCATAGTCAAGCTTCCTGATGTCTTCTCCAACATTTGTTCCACCAATGCAAGCATGACATTGGACTGACATGTAATCTCCAAGAGCAAGTATAACCTATCACATATAACAATTTCAAGAATTACAAATGTGTTTGTTATTTATTTCAAAACAACACAAGCCATGCATAGAAATTTTTCATGCATCACCTTTTGAATTTGCTGTGCAAGTTCACGCGTGGGTGACAAAACCAGAGCTTGAGTATCTCGAAGCTGTGTGTCTATCATCTGCAGTACTGATATTGAGAAAGTTGCTGTTTTACCTGTACCAGACTGTGCCCTGGAACAAAAACAACTCACATTAATCTTCCTTCATGAGGTATGTAACAGAAATGGTAGTCTTTTTAGCAATACAAATGTATATACCAATACACATTGGCAGGCAAACATTTAAAATCACTTGAAATGCCTGAGTATATTTGGAGTTGCTGAGTTTTTGGTTTCCAAGAATAACACTTTTAAACTCAGCAAATGCGGCTTGCAACAGATATCATCAATCCTTTCAATTTAGAAAACCATGGTTGTGTTGCGATCGGAAATCCCGAGCAGCATGTGCGCAAAGCTTCGCACCATGGCAGCAAGCAACAATAGAGATCATGCTCGCAATCTCTCTTACTATTGCTTGCTCGCGCTACA
>JGI24159J19872_10014170_pt1 | contig 10319 bp, 7 predicted proteins | sample Ectturendosymbi4_FD_19872 | JGI IMG/M metagenome (IMG submission 19872) | reverse complement strand
CAATAGAGTTCACATGCCATGATCACTCTATTGTTGCTTGTTCGCGCCACATATATGTATGGTGTTGTTCTTCACGCACATCCCGTTCGTGGTGAATCACACATTAACGCAACACCACAGGAGAGGTTGCAACACCTTCAACCAAAATTATGTCAGCATTTTATCATGGCGGGTGCTATCAGAAATCAGAGGATCTAATTTAAATTATGAAAGAAGTCATGCATTTACGTGTCAATGCTAAATAAAGAAAACTTAGCTGCACATTCAAATTATCCGCAGTTGCGCACTTACCCTCACGTGCTGAAAATGAAACACTCTTGAAAAAAATTATTATCAACACGACTTAAAAATTATACGTGAACACATGAAAAACACAAATGCGCTGTTCACCGTCGTTTGTATCGCTAAGCGAGTTGCTTTTGACCTTCTTGTACGCTTATTGTGCTGGTTCTACAGTAGGCATGTGCTCCAAGATGCAAAATTTATACGTCAAATTTCCAGGCTGTATTGGAGTCCAGCATTGCCTGCAGTCTTGTTTCCAAAATAGATGGACTGTGTACGTCACATAAGACCCCGTTTGCTATTCGATTCTAGCGTTGCACCATACATTAATCGAAAACCCTTGCCAGGATGGCTTACTACACGATAAAATCACAAGCATGGCTGCCTTATTCTAAAAATTTTTTGGATGACGCAAGAGTCTCGGATTCTTGATGCAGTTTTCTTTCTGAGCGTGCCTCACCAATGCGCAGTTGGTGACTTTGAGTGCGCGAGGAACATCAGGTGAAGAAAAAGACGCAGTGTCAATGCGGCTCTACTGTTGGAAGTTTCGCAGCAATGCAAAGATGGGGGGGTTCCGGAAAATGAGAACACAGATCGATAAAACACGAACACACGTTTTCGATATTTACCTTCTTCTGGTACACTATGGGTTCAAGTTACACATTACATTCATAGGTTCGGCGACAGTGCAATCCGTTTCGTTGCTACCGATACTTGTGCTTTGAAACAGGTTTGCAGATATTCATACCCTGACGCAGGCCCGTAACCAGCTTGGGACACCATGGGGGCGAAGAGTTTTCTGAGAGTGGTTCAAATTTTTTAAACAATATGTTAAATACTTTCAAACTACGTCCAACATATTTTTCCAGTGGGGGACGAAAAATTTTCAAGCGGGTCTTCTCCCCTCCTGCCCCCCTGGTTACGGGCCTGCCCTGACGCCCCTAGTCATCAATAATCCGATGCTTGATTTACTACTATTAACCACTGCTTCCTGTTTGTGATTCCAAGAAAATCGATTACACCAACAGGTACTGTTCTGCAGACATCTCCACTAACAACGCTGCGCTCAACTTGTTTCTGATTATACGCCAACTTGTGTCTGAATTCCAACAAACTATACGAACGTGGTGCTCTGCGTTGTAATGAGTGATTTTAAAAGAGTTGCCTTAAAATATGGAAGCAAGCTATTTATCAAGAACGACAACACAGGTCGCAACAAAGGAAAAACACTGGAGTTCTGGTCAAACGTTTGTTTAATTACAGTTTTCACAGTCAAATATATCCCTCGACAAAAAGTATTTTTAGAGATTTTATGGGAAAACCTTATCCCAGGTGTCAAGCGTTACCGCCACACACAAAAAAAATACTTCAGCCAAAACTGTCATGATAATGAAGAGTATGGCGAAAGATGTTTTATTGATGCAATATGTGGTGCGAGAAAGCGTCCGGGGCAGAGGCGCGCCGCCAAGCAATGAACAAGTGGAAATTGTGAAACAGCACCATTTAAATATTAAGCTAACATCGTTTCACCTCCGGTGCTCTCATCACTTTTACAACAGTACCATAAATTGCAACTCACGCTGTTGATCCTCTCCAATTTCTTCCAAGTAATCCACCGGCGTACACGGGACGCCTGCGCCGTAAAGCTCGTGCTCATAGGCGTTCGATCTCCTAACAATTGCGTTGCCGCGAGTAAGTCCCTTGTATTCCTGTTGTTCTGCTGCAGTCGGGTTTCTTGGCTCTACTTCAAATATTTCTGGTGCCTCATCTATGGTCTCCGGCACGCAAATAGCGGTGGAATCGCTCCTCATGAGGTTGAAGTCAAATCGTCTCACTGACATTGCCGCTGGTTATCAAGATCTCAAGCCTAGTCTTACTGAGCTGCAAACAGCAGGACCATTTGAAACTGCTGCCGGTGGTGGTGGCCGCCTCTCTCGCTTGGGTTCAAACTAAGACAAGACGATTTCACTTTTATTTTTTCGTCTCAAATAGGATTTGCTTCAAGCTCCTTTAATTTATGAGCCGAAGAAAACAACATCAGATGCGCGTTAGCGGTAATGAGCTTGACGCGCAACATTGACGTAAACTAAATCATCCATGTATAGCAACATAACTGGTTTTTGATGACAAAAACCATTTAAATGAACTCACTGCCAGCAATTTACACTGTTGAGGATATCTATAGTGTGGCTGTTCCAAACATAGCAGATAAAAAACATTAGGGCCAGTAACTGCTAGACTTAATAGATTTGAGCTTTTCTTAGAGATTTTTCATTGTAAGGTTGTTAACAACTGGATGGACAAACTAAACTTTTCCACGCCTGCTGATCCTCGGTGCGACACAATGTCTACGATTGCTTGTCCGTGGTTGAGTCTGAAATAATATGCTGTCCAAAGTCAAAGGTTTCTGGTAGCACGTCGACTTCAAAAACATCCCAGCCCTTGATATGGTTAAACAGAAAATTGTGCTTTGAATGACCACTGTAACATACAAACGCTGATCTGGATCAAGCTGCCGCTGAACGGTCTTCAGCTTTGTTCGTTGACAATAACACCTCAACTGAGCTTCTGGCATGCAAGCAAAACGTTGTAGTAATCTTGGAGGTTGTGTGAAGTGTTTTTATTTTGATTTAATGCAGAATCTGGCTCCCTTGTTTCGTCTATGGGGAAATTGCGCCTGTTACAGCGTCTCAATCAGGGGTCTCAAACACGCGGCTCGCATGTGGCCCGCGAGGGCATTTTGTGCGGCCCGCGATGCGTTTTGGGAATTTTCATACAATTAAAATTTAGGTTATTCAGTTTATTCACCTGCGGTTATAGGTTCTCGGCCAGCGAGTGAACAATGTCCTTTTAAAATTTAAAAGAACGTAGAGACATCTAGAAATGATTTGCCTATAACTCACGATACCTTTCGCAGAAAATAAGATGTTAAAGTTGTTCCTGGTAAGGTACAGATACCGTCATTGCTGCGTCAGCGTATCATGCGGCCCTCGCGTTACTTTGTTGGTCCTAATTTGGCCCTCGAAGCAATTTGAGTTTGAGACCCCTGGTCTAAATCAACCCGTGATTGACTAAAATACGGCTGGCAGATCAAAAGCCGACAGCAGAGCAAAATTTCCTGCTCACTGTTTTATATCAGACTAGGTACACGGTCAAAACGTCTGTTTCGCCTTTTCTCAGCTGAAGCCGACAATTGCTTGCGCTTACCAAGGCTGCAGCTTGTGTCACCAAGCATGCACAGCTTGGCTTGCTTCGACTGCTCAACGTTTTTCCACGTGACGCTGCCGCCTCCGCTTCCGCGCCATGAAGTGACACAGCAAAGGCGCAAAAATAGGGTACTTGCATGCACCACGTTTCCCCCCTCCGAACTAGGAAACTCCAGCATTTACAGGTTTTACTTCATTGGTACAATCCTATAGCAACGATTTCGCGACGACTTAACCTGGTGTTACCGAAGCTGTGGAAGTACGTTTCTGAAATGAGTTGAAGCAATTCACGTACTGCACTTCAGGTTCTATAGCTGCGTACTGAACGAAGTGTGTTGTTTGGCAAGATGAGATCTTCTGCGCTAAATCTCACGTTAGAATTAACAATAAATTAAGCGACTGCAAAGGTGCAACAAAGCGATCAGCAGTGGAACGCCAACAGCATTGTCTGTCAATTGTGACGAGCGCAACCAAAACTGTTGCGCTGTCGGTTGGTTTCATGGAAGTTTATGCCCGACGCACGAGCCACCGTCCCCAATCACATGCAAGCTGCACTTCGCATGTCTGCGCTCAGCACACTAATACGGAAAGCTCTTTCGGCGTGACTGACAGCTGTAATTAAAATAACACTGCACGTAATGTGCACGCGCGGCGCTGCCGGAAGAGGGTTAAACGACAACGGGTGATTACAGTTGCTTGCTCAGACATGGCGCCGCTTTGAAACACGTTGAGGTCACTTGCACGTTGATCATCATATTGTTACATGCCAACGACAGGCCGACTGAAGTACTGCACACGTGCAAGCGAGTAATGCAACGATTTTTTTCACAATTATTGTTGGACGCCTACTGCAGAGCCTATGAACATAGATGGCTTGTTTCAGCAAGTTTATCAACAACGCACCTCGAAAGTACCCCGCTGAAGGAAATGACCCTGTCAAGAAAAAACCCAAGTCGTGGCATAACAGGTTCAACTAGAGATATTTTGAAACTGACGTTACCAAATACAGAACTAAAGTGGAAGCAGGAGGCTAGAAGCGTCACCATACATAAGCTTCATCCATAAAGTCTCACATGCGTCGTCCTAGTTTTTATAACTATTTGCAAACACAGTTGAATGTAAGAGGTGACCACGTGCAGGGAATAGTTTAGGCCAGGGGTGTGCAACCCGTGGCCCGAGAGCTGAAGTTTTGTGGCCCGCGGAAAGGTCCAAATTTTAAAGCAAGCATTACGTTTTTTAAAGAGTATTACCAATCTTTCGTGGGTGGCCAAGCGGTTTGTCCGACCCGCAGTGCTTGACACATGCAGCTGTGGTCCGTGGACCAATTTAATTATGTACATTTGACCCGGCAGTGGTGCCCTGTTGCACACCCCCTGGTTTGGGCTGTTCAAATTACGTTTCAGTCAAGTCTCTTTGCTCAGTGTTTGCGTGAAGCGTTCCGCATATAATTTTTGCCATGGTTAATCCCGCTGCTGTTCGAGTTGGCACTCAAATGTCTTGCCTTGCATGACACCACTTGAAACAAGATTCATGAACAACACACGATGAAGCGAAAACGCAAAGCGCATCACGGTTCTTCTGCTACAGGCAAAGCTAAAGTACGCCTCTGGTCATGGTGCATTTTTTTAAAGGAAAGCATTATTCACCTCCAACACCAAACAAACTCTATTGCCAAAATTTGCCTACCAAACCTTGCAGAGAATCATGTTACCAAAAATAACCATTAACTACAAGGTATCTGTTTTGAAACAAGCCATTTAGCAAACCACTTCACCATTTTTTAAAGGATAAAACTAATGATTCTCCCAAAAGCATTACCAGTCATCTCTAATTCAACTAGACTTGTTCAACCAAATCTGTTCTTATTTGACAAATATCGAATTTTGAAAAACATTAAAAGCGTTTCCTTTCATGCAGTTGAGTAAGACAAATGCGTCTTACCAGAAAATGTTAATATCCTCATTTTTAATGCCATAGACGTCGATAACAGGGTCTTATTTGTAGGAGGCACCAGCCCTAGCTTTGAAAGATATTTTCAACCACCTTTAAAGTCAAATCATGACAAACTGTTTTGGAGACAGCGATCTCATGATTACCACCTCCAACATTATCAGGATTGTCTGACCCGTGTCCCTAACAGGCTATGATAGTGCAGAAAACATGTGCATTGATTTCATTCAGCTTTCTCGAATAGATTCCTAGGTTCTGCAACGTGCAGTGACGTACGTCACTACCAAAACAGCTCTTCGCGTTTTTTCATTTCACAACGCTTTTCTCCTGACTGACCATAAGAACTTGCAGCAAGATTACTGCAGTTCAATTTGCAATGCACTGATGATGATAACAGGAGTTATCGAAACGTCTGCAATATGTCTTTGATATCGTTTTCATCGGCCGTGATTTTCATTATAACATCATTATTTTTTGTTAAATGACGTCATCGCTAACTGTAGAACAAGATCTGTGCTCGGAAAACACTTTGCTGCAAACCAATGGAGGACGGCATAATGAGTCCAGGTTTCCATGAAATAAGAACGACCTTAATTGAACATCAGAAATCATTCTTCTAGAAAAGAGTCTGTCTAATTAAAAAGCATACTTATGTCCGTAACGCTGATATCACCATGTACAAACCATAAAACATCAATTTGCGTTCACTGCTTTTCGGTGCTGATCAACCTTACAAATTACAAACACTTTCCTGTTAAAAATTTTTTTCTGAAAATGTCAATGTCCGAATGTCAAAACTGTGTTGTAAATTTGTCAAAACTGTGTTGCATTCGTCCTTTCTGCTCTTGATATTGCACGAAGCGGACTCCACACATTCAGCTAGCATAAACGTCTGCATGCACACTCGATNGCCAGCAGTTGCGANGGATATGCATTGCTGTGCGCCAGCCAATTGCAGGTGTCACGTTGCCGTATTATTGACAAACAGCGGAAGTCAGTGGAGTGGCAACAAAAGATTTCCTTATCNTTTTCATGTTTTCAGACAAATGGTTTGCTTTTTCGTCTTGCACAAAAAAGCGCAGCAGCCTTACCAAGATCGTTTTTTTCTTCGTTCGTGAACCAGGTGGTCAGAAAGTGCAAGGATGGTATAAAAAGAAAAAGAGTGACGGGCATAAATATTGGTTAGAGTCAGACGTAAGAAGCGCACTTATTGCGAAATGCAATTTACTTCCACCCAGGCCCTCCATACCTTCAAACAGCCTCTCTCGCCGCAAAACAATGTCACTTGTCCAAAAACAACACAAGAAATCGCCAGCCATCTTTGTACTTTGTTAAAGTATGGAGAAGGCAACTACAGTATCCGTTTATGACAATGGTTCCCAAACTTATTCGAGCCGTTACCCAAATCACGGAAGCGATTATGTCTTATTACCCTCAATATTTCACAGTAATTGCTCATAATATAGAACAACATTGTAGTTTAGGTTTCGCGTTACCCCCCGACGAATCGCGTATTACCGCCAGGGGGTAATTTATCCCTACTTTGGGAACCACTGTTTTATGAGCAACTTACATTCTTGTGGTGCGTCAAACACAACTGAGACATAATATTCAACTTTGGAAACAGACGAAAATTTCCAGAAAACAACTATTTAAAGGCCGTTGTTCAAATATTTTCAACATGCCACATCACTTAACACTGAACAACAGACAAGTCAGCACTTGTTACACCAGCATACTTGACATCGTATAGCCAAGTGGATGAAATTTCTTATCGTTTAAGCCAGTGTTTTTCAACCGGGGTCCCGCGGAACCTTAGGGTTCCGCGAGAGGCTGCCAGGGGTTGCGCTGAAACAGATCGAATTTGCCGGGACGAAATTCACAACCACAGTTCTATGCGGTTGTAACAATATAGACACGTGGATCATTGCATAGGGTTCCATGAGCAACGCAAACATTTGCGGAAGGTTTCACTGCAGCAAAAACGTTGAAAAAGACTGATCTAAGCCGTTGTGGATTTTTGTGAGGTTTACGAGCTACATACAACTTGAAGATCTGTTTAGAAAGCGTTTGATTTATAAAACAAACAGGTTTTAAAAATCTGTGCATTTTTCATAAGAACTCACCACGGCTCGGGAAAGCTTTCCCGAGTGCGATGGTAGCCGAGGCTCTGTTCGCGAAATTAAAATCGAATATTACACGAGTGAAAGTATCAGTATCAGTTTATTTGGGAACAACCATAAACAAACATCAAATAATGTCACAGAAAACAAACCACATTAGAACAGCGTTTATTTCGTTGCCAGGACATCTGAAATAAAGGCTGAAACTGGTTTAATTACTAATCAGACGTTGTGTTTCCAATCAGCAAAAGAATCAGTGAACACGCACAGATCGTTTCAGGTTCGCACTTTTTCGATTAGGAATTTCCAGCCATAGAAACATTCTGTAAAAAATTTTATCGTTTGATCAGGCGTACTGGACGTCATGATTGCTAGGCAACATGCAGCAAAGGACACAGTAGGCAGCCACCTTGTTGCGTTCTGTGTGTCTCAAGATATACTGTATGTGTTTGAATATGTTGTTCATGCCTGAATGTTGTTTCCGCGTAAAATCGCTCGAACGGCGGCGCTGAAACATGGCTCAACAACCGTTAGTTTAAACTTCTTGATTGCAAAGGTGTTTTAACAAATGACCCTTAAGCAACGGCTTCTTATGAACCAATCCAACAAACTTTGTAATGCAACATGTTTGCTAAAATGCATGAACCGCTTGGTACTGCTCCAGTTAAAGTCAAGCACACCATACTTTTGTCGTATTGGGATGGGCAATGCGTCAAAAATCTGATTCGTTTCATAAATGTCTTCAGGCAATTTTGCGGTCAACGCGAACGAATGAGTTCGACGACGTTCGAAACAATGCATTCCAAATGCTAGGATTTTAAAGAAGATGCCTTCAAATGATCCATGACGAAAAGTCAAATGCGTGATCTGAAGGCTTTAAAATAAGAACCCCGCAAATAGGATACGGATATGTTGAATGGAAAATTTTCAAGACTGTTGACTACCCAGGTGGCAGGTGGGTAATCTGGTCCAGTAGAATTTGCAGACGTTTGCTGCAGTAATATGCTTGTGCGATAACCTAAAAAATATAAATATGAAGCAGGACGTACGGGAGCGGGGTTACAGTTGTTCGAGGCGAAAGGCTGAGTTGCGCAAAATGATTAATGAACTGCTGCTCAGCTTAATGTGGTTTCTTTATTTCTTTTGTGCTTTTTTGCCAATCATATTAGTCTATAGGCTGGAACCTCTCTTCACTGAAATGCACTATTTAGCTTGGACCCGCTTTTCTTATTGTTATTCATCAGGGCATCTGACTAGAAAAAGGTATGGTTATTTCAGATGTCCTGGGAACAAAAAAAACATTGTTGTTATGTGGCTTGTTTTCTTTCCACAACTTAACCATGTGATGCGAGATTTGACGTTTGTCGTTTGTTTCTACCTGTTCCCGAATAAACTAATACTGATACTATATCGCTGTGGAATTACGGTACGATCTTTCAACAGCATGTAGCTAAAAGGTCTAAAAACACCCGCAAACCTTGAGTTACAATCAATTGTTTCAGATGACCTGATACACAGCAGTGAAACGAACGCTGCCTTCAGTAGGATGAGCTGAAGGTTCAGTGATCAGACGAGCTGGGACGGAAATCTGCTCGTAATAACACACGGGCCAATCATATCCTGCCGCTTTTTAGCCTCACGTGCGAAGCCAAAAACAGCAGCGATGTAAATGATGTGCTCTAGAACCTTGCACTGCGTACACCGGAAAGGCAAAAAATACAAAAACTTTCGATTGTGTGTGAAAGGGTCGAAACCGAAACGATTTTTGAAAAAACTGAATTCCTGCCAATGGATCGTAGATGCGTGGGCCAAGATACCAGCCTTAGGTGTCGTCCGAGCTTTCATGAACGCCGGAATCCTCACTGAACAGCCCACCTGACAGCAACGAGACTGACTCGGATAATGACGAGAGGGTCTGGGCATGCTTGATGACGAACTCGCGCATCTTTTAACTCACACACTTCAAGATTAAGTATTTAATGGGTTTGTGGAAGATTAATGCGCCTTCTAATTCGGTGAGCCCTATGTATGAAAATATACCATTCAATGATCGTTCGTTGACAGAGCGCCTTACATTCCACAAAATACGGCAAACTAAGACTGTATGTACCCTGAGTGACTTCTGGAACAAAAGCAGCACCGCGTTTACATGAAACCGCTTTGCAGCGTTAGGGTTAATCTGCACTGGAACAATTTCGGTTACGTCCATTAAAACGAAGCCAATCGCAAATTTTTACATACAAATGCATGTCCTGCTTAATTTCGGTCGAAAAATCAGCAGCTTTGCCCTCTTCAGGCGTTATTTGCATATCAGCGCAACTGCAGCAAGATATGAAAAAGCAATCCTGCTTTGCTGGTCAGCGTGTCTCGAAACATACAGGATTTACCGATACAGCTGCAGCTGCACATATAAGATAAGCTCCACACCAGGGGTGTCAAACATACGGCCCGTTGCGTGGTTAGATCCGGCCCGCGGGATGATTTTGTGAAATAAAAACTTCTTTGTTTGCTTGAGAAGTATATCCAGTTATACTTCAATAACTGGTGACTATAGATTTCAATTACTTGCAACCTCAACGTAATTGCTTATATTTTATTGTGTTTTTCTGTTTTTTTTCACGTGAAAATTTCCCGTTTTCTGCATATTTCCTTTTGCATGTTCACACCGGTTTGATCTTTCAAACAGGTGTGAACATGCAAAAGTTCAACTACTGTTGATAAAGTTTAACACTAGAACTCCGAGAAAAAACATACCTTG
>JGI24159J19872_10014169_pt1 | contig 10319 bp, 8 predicted proteins | sample Ectturendosymbi4_FD_19872 | JGI IMG/M metagenome (IMG submission 19872) | reverse complement strand
GGTTGGAATCATTTCGCTTTCATGTAAATTGTATTCATTTTCGTGGAGCTCTTTTCGTTCATGTTGGGGCCAACACAATCGTGTACGGGAAATGGTGTTTCCTTTTACATGTGCAGTGCTCTGGAAGTTGCACGGTTAGCACAGAATTATCAACATAGCTGTAACGCGTGTGTGATTGCATCTACAGTGGCGTTTAGGTGTCTGTAGTGAATAATAACGCTATGCTCATATTTAACGATAATCACAAGCCATGTTGGGTTTGATAGGGTTAATCATAGCAACTTAATCTTCAAAAAACGAAATATCACCATGCAAAATAGATTTTTATGTTGGCCTCCTACTTTTTCCTTGGCCCCGCACTGCCCCCCCACTTTTTTAAGTCTAGAATAGCCACTGATCCGGACCATGCTCTCGTTTTCTGTGAAAATCGAACAATCGCATGTCGGTAGCTCAACAGCTTGATATAAGAATTTGGTAACTCTTTCTTTCTTCGTTTTCGCTGAGTAGCGGTGCAGGGTGTCAAGATGATAGATTTTTTTGATTAACAGGAGTTGTAGAAGCGGGCAGCACGGACGTGCAGATTGCTTAGCTCCTTTGTGTGCGCGTCTTTAAGTGCCTTGCTCAAGCGCACGGCAGCGATAACACAGGCAGGTTTGAGTCAGACCATACGATCCGGAACCGTCGCTTGTAAAACATTGCGTTGCGTCATCGAAGTCGCGTACATATTTGCATCAGTAAAACCATTTACCGTAAATTTCTTGTCTGGGAGAACACAGCACGCAAGGNACTTCAACCCCTTGAGTTAACAAGAAAGGTAACNACAGAATTTGCCTATAACGGCATCTCNAGGGGATTGCATNAAGAACGTTATTGCCGAATTGACATTATAAGCGAATTGAAATGCATATAAAAGATGGCATCGCGACCAAACTAAACGTAACGTTATAGGCGAATTGACGTTACAGAGGAAGCCGTTATGAACGAATTCAACTGTATAGAGCAGATTTACACAAGGTCTCAGGCCCCATTCGGATTAAAACTAAAAAGTTAGTTTCAGGGCAAATTGTCTGCTTTTAGGGCAAATTGTTATTTTCAGGGCAAATTATNTCCGCCCTCCCAGTAAAATGCCTTCCCGTACGCCTATGTAGACAGCGATTTGTCAACCCTTCCTACATTCTGCGTGCGACATGAATCCATCAACCAATCAAATACATTTCTACGCTTTGTATAAAAATTATATGATTCACTGAAATGAATGGGAGGATTGACGAAATGACCGTGAAGTCAACAAGTCAGTCAACCCTTGAAAAGAACAAAGAGAGGGCAAATAAAGAGTACGATAAACGCAAATAAAGGAAACAGAAGGTAGAACAAGAACGAAGCAACACAAGTACAACAGAAAAAGCCGTATAATGTTAAGTAGAAATCAAATTGCAACAAACGACGGCGCAAACGTCGAATTAATTTCAGGCAACCGGTTAAGACCTGGTTATAACAATAAAGAATGAGGCACATACTGCATACGAGTACGCAATATCAAGGAGCAATTAAAATTATTTTCGAAAGAGCGGCTGCTTATACAAGCTCATAAAATTCCGGTATAGTCTACTGCATTTGATAACTCTTTGGGAATGACAATCCTTAGTTTAGAACCTCTATAAAGAGAATGCCGCTGTTTTTTTACGGATTTGCACCAAGAATAATTATTATCTTATTATCAAATTGTCGTGTGTGAAAATTGTGATAGTTTGATGTGCATTCATGCTCTTCTCTAATTTCTTGTGGTAGCATCTGATTGCTTATCTTACACAGTACATGTATTTTGCAAGTTAGTATATGTATATATTTCTTAAATGCCAAGAATATAAGTGGAAAAATGCATATCCTTTATGGATATTTGTTCGCATTTAAATAAATTTTACACACATTGCTTATGGCTCTCAGGCATTTCATTCAATTAGACCAGCGTGTTCCAAGTACTTTCAACCTACGGGGCCATTTTACAAAATCGTGACAACTTGCGGGCCACTTCCAACAAAATGATGTATAAAACAAAAGATTCACAAGATTCAAAATTGAAAAGGAAAGATCAGTGAGTGCGTCATTGAAATTATTACACAATAGCAAATAGCAACTGATTACAAATTTCTATCAGTGGGTTTCCTGTGGTCGAGGCTTCCGGCACTGTCTTTCCTATATTACTACCAATAGGCCTATGTTAGTGGTAGAAGGTCGAAGACTATCGTCCAGTGTTTCTGTGTTCACTTCGATTTCTGTTTTTAGATTTGGCTTGCTTCATCTTAGAACATGTTTTCTCACACACGTATGTGCTTCCAAACATCAAGTGCATTTTAGAGCGAAATCTTTAAGGTGGCGAAATCTAACTGTGCTGGTTAATTTCCAGAAGCTCTCTACAGTCTAGTCCAACGTCGTTAATATTGCACATGTTTAATGCAAGTGTTATGCTTGTTCTAACTAAAATTATCTACTGTAACATACACACAATAATAAATATTAAGAAAGCTCGCAGGCCTTTTGTCCGCGGGCCACATGTGGCCCACGGACCTGCAGTTGGACCACGCTCAATTAGATAATCGAACAAGGTTGTTTTACCAGTGCGCCAAATACGCAATGCGCGGTGCAGGTGGCCATAAAGAACAGAGAAATAGATTTTACAAAACAGATCCACATTTTCGTTAAAATACGTGGTAAATGTGTGTTAGTCGTGTTGCACAACACAAATTCTTGAATATTGTGAAACGATTCGTTGCTGGTTTAAGTGAAATAAAATTGCAAATGCCTCAGGTTTGTACACAATCACTTGAAAAATCTTATATGAAATCTCAAGTGCTTTGTCGTTTGTTTTCAGATTGATATTATTTGCATTCACTGTATGCTTTGTTAGATACCTGTTCTGAACAAAAGCATGAGTTGGTATATGCCACTTGCGTTTGGGTTAGCACTGTTCACATTCCTTGGCACCTTAGGATCTACCACTTCGAACGGTTGGTTCTTTAACGCTGGCGTGATATTCCGAAGCGGTGGGATTACCTTTTGCGGGAGCGGTGGCTGCTTGAAAGTACCACACATGCGACGTGCAGGTGAGTTTTAAAGTGCTGACATTGCGTGCTTCAGTGGTAATTAGTGTTTGCCAATGAAGAGCTGATTTGTAATTCAACAGTCGCATTTGTTAGGAACTACTGGCGGAAAAGCCAGAGTCAAGGCATGAGTTTAGGAAATGGTTTCCCGAGGCCGAAAAAAATTAATTTTACTTGGAAGTATGGGTTTCCAGAAATAGGCAACAAACGTTTAGCTCATTAACTGCTAATTAACGAGGTAAAATATTTGTATTAGTCAAGCACAAAATTAACTTAAACTTTTTTTCACAAGACTTAGGTAATTTTTTAATTTACAGTATAGCTTCACTCAGTCCGCCATGCCAAACCGCTTTGTGTTTAGTCTACAGCTTCCAACAAACGTGAATTTAACACTGCATTTTTTAATTTTGTTGCGTTTGTCGATTTAACTGCTAGGAAAACGATCAGAATACTGTAAAAGCACCGATGCAATTCACTGAAACGTTCCGGTGAAACCAATACTTTCAAAGTTCTTGGTATTTTAAAGAAAGTGAAACTCTTCGTTCAACAAGTCATTTCGTGTTCTGAATTCTCAATTATTGATGGATTCTGTTGACACCGACCAATATGTGACAGCTGCATTAATATTTAATTTTGCGAAAAGAAATTAAACCATTGAGACAAATTAATTATCCCTTTCCTCTGTACTTCCTGTTCAAATGATTTTGAATAGACTTGGTTTTGAATATAATGTAAATATGTTACGGGAACCGTTTTGTGGCAACATTCATATGATGCTGCTAAAATCCACACAGAAGCTGTGAGAGCTGGCCATATCGTATGCATGGATAGGAAACGAGCTTGAGAAGTTTAGTGTGATACTCGTGGAAAAGCGTTTGATTTTTTCGGAAAGAGAAAATGGAAGCAGCCACTGATTTCGAATGTTTTTGTACGAAATAAATTTCTGCGAATAGTGTTGCTAATGTTGGCAAATATTGCCGGGATAATCCTGCTTAGAAAATATTTTAACAACTGTCGAGCATATGAATCAACTCTTCGTTTGATTATTTGCTTTCAGCGAACTGACCTTACAAAGAGTTTACCTTGCTAATGATAGCGGTGCTTTTTTGCTAGACGCAGTTGAACTGGTTTTCAAATCATAATCACGTTTCAAAAACAAGGCTGTTGATTAAGTTAAGCTTAAAAAGTGCACTTCATCACGTTTGCTCAATAGGAACTTTTGTGACGCAATAGGAACTTTTGTGCCCATTCTGTGACGCAGTATCACAAGATGCAATAATTTACTGGACTGTGTTACAATTTTATCCCTAAAATTAATACAAGTATGCTGCACAAGCATGGTGCAATGCGCGCATCATTAACACCAAGATGTTGTTTCCGAGGGCCTGAGCTGGTACGAACACAGCGAATGCTTCGTGACATCATCATATTGTGTTTAACTGATGAGACGCAAAAATTTCCGGCGAGGCTACGGGCACTGCAGGTTTGCAGAGATTGAAAAACGCTTGCTATGTAACATATTGTCTTCTAAGAACGCTCGCTTCGAATGAGGTACTCTCTGCAGGTATCGGCATTCAAATCGCTGTGTTATTCATTCTGGCATCAATTTGATTTTTCAGCGCTGAAGTGATCAAAAAATAAATTTCTGACCGGTGTTAACGTTTCGCAAGGTCATTAGGTTTTCCGCTGCTTGCATTATGAAGTTCAGTGGCTTATTTGCTGCTGCAAAAGTACAGCTTTTGGGCTAATAATAACCGCAGTGAAGCACGATGCAAGAAATATTTCTAAGCCGTCAAGATGATATTTGAGTGTGTGAATAGAGAGCTCCTTAGATTGAAGGCGACGACAAAACAAAAAAACAATCGAAGTTTATAAAGAATAGATTTTTCAAATTTCAATGTTGTGGCCTTAGACCCATGGATCTGCAACACTGCATGGCAAGAGGTGGGGAAAATGTTTGTAACGCCCACAATCCCATCCGTGATGATTACTTAAAAAAGCAATACAAGAACTGAAGTGAAATGGAGCTTGTCATCACGTTCATGTCCTTACCTATGTGCGACTCAATGGCATCTGAGCCTCAATTTTTTCATGTTTTTTTAGGCTCGTTTTTATGAAGTCCAAAGCAACGTGCTTAATCGTAACTACGTTTATTCTCGATATCCAGTGTCAACAGTTAAAAACTCCAGCTTCTCAATCCATCGAAATTCCGCCTGTAACGAGGTTGGTCACATTTTGTGCAAGAGAGCCACTCACTGTTTCAAGACATCCGCTAAAACTGCTCCATGAAGTTTTGTGAAAATGGCTCGACGACGACTTGTCTTTTTTTCATGACATAACAAAAGTTTCAACATAAACTGCAACTGTGACTTCAGAAATCCAATGGATCGAGGTCACAAACAGGAAGCGTTAGTTTTTCGAAACAGCCGATTTATCTAAAACACCTCATAAATATCAGTTTATTCCAGACCAATTTTGGAATCACAGTCAAAAACTTTAAACTCGTTCACGTGAAAGTTGGTGAGACATTTTGCAGAAAAATTCAGATCGTTTTATTTTGTACAGTACTGCGTGATGCACGGATATCTAATCAATAGATAAAATATTTTTATTATGGAGGTATAGTCTGGAAATTTCGTACATATTCTCTGAGATGTTGTTTGCAGCCTAGAAAGTTAAGACCTCTGCGGTCATGTGGAAAAACATGGGATGATGTCACAAAAGAGTGTCGGTAGTTTCCAAAATTCAGAAGATAAAAAAATTTTGGTTTCGTGAGACAATCCGAATAGAGTTAAACAGTATCCATGGCGATTAACGAAATTAATTTCTCGCTTCTAGTCATGCACAGACCACGTGAAAAATTCTGAAATCTCTCTGCTATAAGGGAGAAGGTGGCGTCTTGCTTCTTACAATATATCTCATACTAATTCTGTAAGCTTTGTTCAGACTGGCTTTTGAGGTAATGCGCGTACTGCCGTTGGCTAAATTTCTGCTTGTACAGAAAAACTTTTTTAAAAGACCTGGAGGTTTTTAATAGACATTTTCAATATACACATCTCCTGCTTTCTATGTGATATACTACCAAAAGCCTTGCGTTCCCATTACCAATGTGCGGTGTTTCTAGGGCTATGTGTCTTTCTGAAACGAGACTTTATCATGTCATCTATATGTTTTCTTCTTTTACTTTAAATGTAATTGGTTGACTCCACTTAACATCTTGAAAACTTATGTACACGTAGTAATTGGAGGAACGTTTGAAATTCGCGAACCGCCATTTCTTAGTTGAAAATATATGTTTCCAATTTTATCAGTAGATTTGATATTATATTTGCACAAGAAACCTGAAAGAAAATTTAGAAGAAACGCATGAATCTTAGATTCCTGTAAACGTCTGATGTTTACTGGATGTTTTCCGCAATCTTTTCTTGTTTATTTGCAGAATATGCTGCATATGCTTACACAACGTTCAGTCTTCTGATTGTTTCGTTCCTGTCATCAGCTTGTGCAATGGTGGCAGCTCGCATGACCTTCATTACTGGGTTCAGTGACGCGAGACGTAAACATGCACTTATCATCGCCAAAGTATCAGCTTGGATCGCCAGTAAGCAACGCTTATCTTTGCAGCTTATTTTTTCAACGATTTCACTGTGAACCTCGCAAAGTTTTAACTTGGCCTGGCTGAAATAAATGAATTCACACATATCCAAAATTTTATAATGTAATGTACGTTGAAGCGATGAGATTGGGTGCTAAGACCAGATGCAAAAGATGAAGTATTTTGGTCTTTATCTTAAATATTAAACTAAAAACTCAGGTATATTTTCTTGTCGAATATAAATTTTAGTTTCACAACGGAATAGGAATAAAAAGCTACAGCAAAAATTATTCGAAAAATGCGAATTATTGAAATCACTTCTTTTTTTATTTTTTTGCAGGTATAACATTGCTGGTCGCCTGCATTGTTTACACGTCCTTTGTTGTAAGCAAGAATAGGGAACTCATTGCTGAAGCAAGAAGGATTGGAGTTTTCCCGTTTGGGTATAGCTATTTCATTGCGTGGGCTTCACTTGTTCTGAGTACAGCAACCGTTTATGCTCTGCACCGGATCAAACTTTGTAAGGAAATTCTTAGACGTGTCTTTAATTTCACTTGATCGGTATGATAGACTTAGAAAGAAAATTTTTTCCGCACCGGGGTTTTCCCCGAGAAATTACACTAGGTTCCGAGAAGGTTTTAAGAGTTTACCACATTTGTACCAGTTTCACAAAACACCTTGCCCTTGAAATCAAACAGTGTGCTTCTTTTGTTAATACTCTCTATTTGTCTCCGTAGTTTTAGTACGTGAACGTACCATCTTTCAAGAGAAAAATTTTACATCCTGTATCCAGTTAGACTAAAATCCGAATCCATATGCACTTAGGTATACCCGCATCTGCACCAAACTTTCAGTTGCGTAAGATACGTACGCCGGGAGCGAAAGTGCTTACGTTTTAATAGGAATAGATAAAATGTTTTTTTTGCAATAATCGAAAAACTGATTGCAGTTTTTGCGTTTGGTTATTTCACGTTCTCGCGAAACTTCTGGTTTTTCTTAAAACAAACCAGAAATTATCCAAATAGTTTTCATACGATTTCTACTTGTGGAAATTCCTTTGGCGTTGAAGCTGTACTCCGAATTTGACCAAACAAAGTTTACAAATAAATTGAGCCCAAGTTTTGAAAATACCGAGAGCGAACGATGGTTTCAAATTTAACATATTGCACTCGCTGTCCTTCAGATCATTGAGACTGATTTCATTCGACGTGCATGCTGCATGCTTGCTGTGCAAACCGCAAATTGCATTCAGTTTCCTTCTACAGACGTATACTTTATATGGACAATGCTGCTCATGTTGTTTAACAAAATTTATCCGATGGTCTTGCCCAGGTAACATGCAGTACTAGCTGGCCTGTAAACGATATAGGCAGATGCTAACTGACCTAAGCTAAACATAAAGTGTTGAATCTCAAAAAATGATGAAAGCATAAATGTAAGACAAATGTAAAATACAAATTTTTCCTTTTGGAAAAAATAAAAAAATAAATCTGTTTTTCTTCAAGATTTTCAGCTTTTTGATCGAGGTATCCTGGGTACAAGCATATTGAATATACGCAAAGATACCAGAAGCGTTCTTAAACTTGGCAAACATTAGAAAAATACATATTTTTTGGGATTTTATGTTTTTGGATAGCTTTTTTTCTTAAAAGACAAGCGTGTAGTGATCGGTGGTGATTATTCATAATTCATGCCAAATGAATCCAGCCTACGAAATAAACCTCAAAAATTGACGGAGTTTACCTAACTATGAACAGAATTGACGCATTAAAAAACACCGTTGTGTCGAAGAATAGCTGCAACATGTTTAGGTTTGTATTAGTTACCTGACTGATGTTATACGCCCCACTTGAGCTTACGATGAAGTTAGTCAATGAACCAAATTTTGTTTGTTTTTTCAGAACCACGGAACTCGAGTCGCAGCAAAGCTACACTTTCTAGCATTCCAAGTAAAGAGAATAGATTTATGCTGTTCAACCGATTTGCTTGAAGAAGATGAAATATCTTGTGGCTTAAAAATTATACTGTACATTGAAAAAGTAGAGTTAGGAAATCGTTTAGAAACATTGAAGTGCAAGATTTATAGAATCCGGCCACATTTAATGGATTCCAATGCTTCTGAAAAATTAACAGATATAGGTCAACATTTTCATAGTGTCAAAGCTGGATTGTTGTAGCTATTACGCATGAAATTTCTAAACGTCTACTTTCCAACAGGTAGTTTTTTCGAAACACTGCAAAATGGATAAAATATTTTAAGAAAACGCAGAAGCTCCATGGGATCCATGATAATTGAGTTTAATGGCTTCCAACCTGTCCTAGGATGAAACTGCAAATCCTCCGCTTGCAACAAAAATTCTTGGGAGCCTTGCACTATAACAGCCGCTTGACCCCATCAACAAATTGTTTTTGCAAGTTCCTCAGATTTCAATCAAACAACCTACTACTCACTGTAGCGAGAGTTCTAGTAACATTGTCGTTGTATTAATAAACCATTGTTGCAAAGTGTTTTATTGTAGTATTGTTGAGAAAATGATATCTCGTTCCTTAATCAATATGTATTGCTGTTGTTTTTGTGCTATATTTGTTGCTCTTCAATTCAAAACTCTGTCTCTTATACCATTGTTGGGCAAACCGCTGCCTGCTGACGTCATCTAGTCACCTGCAGGACGCGTTCTGAGCGGCTCTCGGAAACTTGCAGTGAATTCTTAAAAGTCCATGGCGGTCAGCGTAGCCAGACATAAACATTCAGAGATTAGAGTTTCTACAAAAAATCTTTTGCCAGAAAAAAATCATTTAATATTATAATTGCGCCCCAAATCATTTTTTTCATTTATTGTTTTGTGCTGGATTATAAGGTTGTTTTCTCGCTTTTTTTATTAACCCTGTCCTCTACATTTTGTGTTACCTCACAATGCATCTCTCGATTTTGAAAGGTGCGGATTGTTGCTTTTACATGGCCCACTGACAAGTGACCACTAAAAGTTTGCACTTTGCACACCACTTCATAATACAGAGTTTAAGTTAACGCTGTTTGAGCTACGAATTGACGCAATAGACGCCTGATTAAGAAATTACCTTGAATCGAATGCCTTGTTATAATAGCCTTCAAAATAGTGAGACGCGTTCCGTTTTTGGAAGAATGCTTTGCAAGCACTACTTTTATGGAGAACACTACCCTTTCTCTAATTAGTTTCTTCTTCACTGAAACACAGATGCTTTTCACTTTTTGACACAGTTATTATGATATTATTACGATGTGCGTTTATTCTCCGTTTTTTTTAGCTCATCCATTGCATATTTGTGAATTTATCTTACACTGGTGATTTGATACGCCACGCTTTAAGCACTTTTTGAACCTCTTTAATACAGTCTTGTTTGCTGACGGGCTCATTTCGGCATATGTATGTAAACGCATGATAAGCGACGAGTGTTTGAAAATGACCAAGAGAAATGAAGTTTCATAACGCAAAAACACAACGTATTTGATAGGCTTCAAAGAATGCAGAAATCTACTTGCATCGTGCACAACCAACGCAGCATGATCGTCTGTGACGATCATTCATGCTTAATTAGTTTTATTTGTTGCTTAAGTTCATTTAGAGATGCGTTTGTCCAAAGGTTGG
>JGI24159J19872_10014168_pt1 | contig 10319 bp, 11 predicted proteins | sample Ectturendosymbi4_FD_19872 | JGI IMG/M metagenome (IMG submission 19872) | reverse complement strand
ACTTATCAGGGTTTCCAGAATATCACACTAACAACTTATCAGGGTTTCCAGAATATCACACTAGCGACTTATCAGGGTTTCCAGAATATCACACTAGCAACTTATCAGGGTTTCCGAAATATTGTATCGCGCCCCAACAAATTTTCTGTGCACCTGATGCTTGTTCGCTTGCATGAAATGATATTCTTATTTGGCAGAACCAAGACCTGTTGAACGAAGCTGTTGTTGAGCATAAACAAGCCGAAGATATGAGTAACGGCGACTCCCTACAGCTTGCTTTGTCGTTGAGGAAGATGATAAACCTCATGATCCTCCTAGGTACGTTAAGTTCATGAACTTCGGTGAGGGCAGCGCAGATAGGTATTCGAAGAAACGCTGTTGTTAAAACATGAAACCCGTAGTGTTGCTGGAGGAGATGATGTGGAATAAGTCCGGTTCTAACAGGTTGTGAATGAAGTAATGAAGTAATATGCTGTAATAAGCCAAATTATTGCGTAACAATAATAGCAGTGAAGTGATATGCTGTAATAGACCTGATTATCACGTGACAACATACGCCTTGTCGCTTAAATAGCTTGGCAGGACACGTATTTTGTGTTTCTAAGATAGTAGAGGTTTTCAACCTTATGTTCATGGCAAAACCTTCGAGAAATCTGGCAATAACCGTATAAAATTTTGAAGTACTTCAAGTAACAAAGAAGGTATTGGAAGATTGTATCAGCTCCTGCCGAATCAGCGTATCAGATAAAATGTCCGGCAAGCGAAGTTCGAATAATGATATACGGTGAAACAAAAATATCACATGATACAACACCAAACTTCAAATTAAAAGCTTTCCATGGTCCTTCAGGAAATGATTCTCTGGTTGAGAAACACTTCTATGACAAAATTACTTTAGGCGCAGAGCCACTGGGGGACATTCGGGGTCAGTGCCCCCGCAAATTTTTGTTGTGCCCAGAAAAAATTATTTCAAACATAAAATAAAAACAAAAATATTGCTCCCCAAAAATAAATTTTTATCGTTAAAACCAGGCTGCAGGCCTGGGCACCTTTCAAAGGTCCTTAGGAGTGCGTCATGGCCACTGGCCAAAGTTTATTTTGTCTGAAACAAACCAATGTGTTATAGCGCTCAGTTATGGACTAAAACTAATTGCCAATGAGTTACTTCATTGCAAGGTGCATGGTTTTGGCAAGCAGTAATCTTGTACCGATTTATACAATATTTGTTTCGATACATTTAGTTGTTAGTTTAGACTTGCACGCTGAGCAGGCTGTTTTTTTACGGCCCGGCTCTCCATGATTCAGGCCACAATATTGCAAAAAAAATATATGTTGTGATAAACCTCATTATTGCGTAACAAGGGTTCGTCATTATTCAGACTCACGGCCCGCCTTATTCTTATGTTAAGCTTGGCCTGTACGGCCAAGTGCAGGAGCCGGCAAATGCCGGGCCGTGACTCGGTGCCGTTCTGGGAAGAAATTTTTACCGGGCCGTGCGGAACCAAGGCCAAATTGGTCCAAAAGTGACTGGAACGACTGACATTAAGAACACAATGCAGTTGCCATTGATAACCATAATCCCTACAGGTCGGAGTATCTTATTGCGGCAAAGTAAGCCAATATCTGTCACTGAATCAGTGCCATGATGATTTACGAGTTGTAATAAATTTGCATTTGCCAAACATTCAATATTTTATTGAGGGCCGGTCCGCAAAATAATGCCAGGTACTTCAAGAAATTTTTAAAAAGCGCGTTTTTCATCAGGAGAAAGAAGCCCTTATATTAAAATTAAATCCATGTTTGATTGGCTGCATTGTGAAAGCCGCTGGTGTAGTTGATGCAGAAGTAAAAACTAGCGATTGGCTAAAGCATTCAAGTATGTTATTATATTTCCACCATAGTCAACGAGCGTTTTGATGAATTTTGGATGAAATTGCGTAAAATGTCACCAAAGGAACGAACAAATTCTCGAGGTGGTCATTTTTATTCTTGGCAATAAAAAAGCAAAATAATCGTAAGCGGGTCGATTGCGACCAAAATAAGCACTGAATAAAAGTTGGAAGAATCCAAAACTGCAACCAGTTCTCAACCTGAAATAACGTCTCTGTTGTAAAGCTTCACGCCACACAATCACATGGCGTATTTTGGTTGCAAGGCATGTACTTTGATGCAGTGATTTTTTGAGCCGTTTTTGGGTGTCAAAATGACACCCTATAATTTTGCAATGACACTCTAAATTCTGAAAGCCGGGATATGGTTTTGCCTTGTATTGAAGTAAAACGATTTGAGGAGGAAAGCATGTTTTTCTGCACATGGCTATTGCAACAGACGGCTCCAGTATCATAGGTCGACTCAGTTTTCTGGCGCAGAAGCTGGAAGCAAAAATTGTAAGTTGGGTAACTGTGCATTGTCATGCGCACCGCCTCGTTTTGGCCTCTTACTATACTGCCGCAGAATTGTGCGTACGAAACTGCAAAAACATTTTAATGCAAATATGGAAGTGTTTTTTGACGTTGCGATTGGCTGGCCTGGCGATGCATCAAACTACAATGAAGACAAAAGGTTGGCAGTTGCAGCGCGCATGCAAAACAACGTGGTTGTCGAGTGAGGCAACACTGAGGGCAAGGTGTGAGATTTTGGGTATTAGGGCCGCACTGAAGCAGCTGTCAGAAAATAAAAATGATGCAATGTGCGTTGTTTTACTGCAACTTTGAAAACAAAATATTTCAATATGCTGTTTTCCTTTTGTCAACGTTGGCACTTCACCTGACAGAACTGAGCAACGTTTTTCAGGCGGGATGTTTTTACTTTACACAGATGAAAGCTTCCGTAGAACTGTGCATCAATAAGCTGTCTGACGCCGCTGCTAAATCCAAGCCTAAAGCTAATTGCGAAAAGTTTTATAGTGAATTAGGGGATCTCAGAACGCCGGATGGTTTGGCTGAGTGCGTCAAGTGGCATGGCGTTTTATCAGGGCACCGAAAAATTGGCAAATTGACCATCCCCATGAACAAAAATGGAGACAGGAGTGAATGATTAACTACCGCGGCATCTCTTTGCACAGTCTCCCAGGAAGAGTGTATGCCAAGATGTCACGAAAATAATTAAACCAAATCTGAGTAGTATCCAGTGCGGTTGTCGTCGCGACCGCGGCACTATAGACCAAAGTCTCACTCTCCAGCAAATTTTCGAGAAATCCTGGGAGCATGCCAAAGACGTATACACATGTTTTGTCGACCTCGGGAAAGTATATGGTCGCGTTCCTCGTGAAAAGCTTTGGGGGATGTTGCGGGAATACGGTGTTGACGGGTGCCTCATGCTGGCCGTCAAGTAACTATATTCCTGCTCAAAAGATTGTGTCCATGTCGGCGGAGCTAACTCGCAACCGTTCAGTGTTGGTGTTGGACTCCGACAATGGTGTGCGTTGTCACCATTCCTCTTCGTAGTCTATGTCAAGGTTCACCGCACCACGGCCCGCGGGCCAAAATCGGACCTGAGAAGCCATTTCACCCGGCCGCAAAATACATTTTTGCCAATAATGAAAAAATAATGTATTTACGAAAAATGTGATGATTTGGAATGTAACATATCCCGAAAAAATCACATTACGCAAGATGTCCAGCCCTCGAACTGTTGTGCAATAGCTTATGTGGTCCTTTCCCAAAAAAATCGAAGAGCCCTGGTCTATATGAATTGGATAGACAGTCACAGGCACGGCGACGAGGGTTTCAATGTTGGGAACTGCAGGATGAACCGTTTGCGTTTTGCGGACGAATTGGTGCTGCATGCGTGGATCTTCTCAACAGGGTCTTCAGCACGCATTTGATCGGTTTTCTGCTGCGTGCGACCAAGCAGGAACGAAAANCAGCACTAAAAAGATTGAGGTATTGTGTCTCTCAAGACACCCAAGGCAGTGTATTCTGCAAGTGAGCGGCAAAACACTGCAACAGTTGGAAACGTTCAAGTACCTTGGGGTGGTATTCACGAGTGACAGAAGTCGGAACAAAGGAATTGATACATGGACTGATAAAACAAACGCAGTTCTGCGTGAACTTTATTGCTCCGTGGTGACGAAAGGGAGATTTCGAAGACCGCAAAGCATTCAGTTTTTAAACCGATCCTTGTTCCGATCCTGACCTGTGGTCACGAATCTTACAGTAGAGCCAGTGGAGCCAGCAGAACTATCTCTGGAGCCAGCAGAAAATCTGATAGTGCTGTTGATCGTGAGGTATTCCCGGTCATCCTAGGGCTGCTGTCCCCGCGACTCTCCCCATAGGAAACGCGGGCACGAAAATGAGTGAATGAATATGTAGGCCTACATTGAACTTTTCTATTTATGAAATTGTCTGTGATTTGTTTGCCAAAAGTAAATGTCGTATTCAAATAATTAAGCATATTTGGAGGGAAACTTGCGTTTTTGAGAAAATCAGTTAAAAGTATCAGACACAGAAGGGAAAATGGTGTTGACACCCTTAAGCTCCACCTCGACACCCTTTCAAAAACCTTAAAAAAACACTGCTTTGATGAACTGTTGTTTAACCCGTTTTCACTTTTTTGCAGGCGAATATCAAAGTGCCTTGCTCTACGGCACGGAGATTCTGAATCTTATCAGTAGAATAGGAAAAGGCGAGGAGAGATTCCCTATTCACGGTAATTGCTGTCGCTTATGTTGCTTTAATCCTTAGTGATATCCATCACGTCGTGTCTACAACTCATTTGATCAGGACGAAACGTTTATGTGACGAAAACAAAAATCGCCTACGTCATCACATTGTTCTGCAAATTCCGTGTTAAATCTACTTCCGTTCTGGTGGGATTCGATTGTTACATAAACGCGACGCATGGATACCAGAATTTTTTTGTGCATGTCAAGTACGTCGTTCATTTCATAGAAATTGCGCTGCTCCACGAAAGTTTTGCGCGAATCATCGCCTGTNCCCAACCTGAACCCCCTTTCCTCTCAACTCTCGTTCAGTAAAATGCATAATTTCTTTTCAGTGTTGATTGTTTTTTTTCGTTGTGTTTTGTTTTCAAAACACACTGTTTCATTTGAAATATTTTTCATGCTCTTGTTTATTCTTCAGGATATTTTTCGCGCCTCCATTGCGAATCGGAGATATCAGTGTTGCTCCTTCTAATGTTGCTCGGAATCCATCCTTTGAAAATGAAAGAGGAACACTCGGCGCTTCTTCAGAAATACACTTGGCCTGATGAGCGGTTGGAAAAGTCGGGCAGTGATTGGTCGGCGTTGGACCTTGACCTGTTCCTGATGTTACAGTCGCTCGTGGTGCGTTGCTTAGCGACCAGTGCATGACGTCAACTTGAACTCGTTCCGCTTGAACGCTTTCTTCTTTTTGTCCTGCAGATGGCGTGCTCATCGAAGGACGCGTCCTCAGTGAAATATTTACAGATCGAACTCAGGTGAGATGTTCGCTGATTGGTCCGCGCGATCACGTGACCTGGAATGAAATATTTTGTCTTTGGTTCATTCATTTTCATCTGGTTACTTCACTTTAAGGCAAAGAAGTCCTGTAGCAGTTGGTCTACACTTTGCATAGTGAACTTTCCGATAAATTATCACCATGACGCCTTGGCGCACTCAACCGCAGAGTACTGCGCTCTTGTCTGGCGCCGCAGTGCTCATACCCGCCTTATCGCCCCACCATCAACGACGCCTTGCGAATTGTGACTGGATGCCTGTGTCCTACACCAGCGGACAACCTTCCAACTTGCTGAGCTTCGTCGCAGTGGAGCCACACTGTCTCTAGCACGCCGTGCCATGGAGCCTGGACATCTGCTCCACTCAGCACTCACCCGTCCATGGAGTGCAAACGCACGGCGCCTCAAATCGAGAAACCCATTTGTACCTGCCGCACAACAACTCATCAGTTCATCTGACAACAACAACATACGTGCGGCGCAGTGGGCGGGTCATCAATGGAACCCGGAGTGGGCGGACAACCCTACAAGACTCCACATTTTCATCCCCGACATCGGCACCCACCCNTCCCGGGAATGACCCTCCCAAGAAGAGCCTGGGTTCGACTTAACCGCCTCCACACCGGTGTCGTACGTTCCCACTCCTGCTGGTACAAATGGGGTATGTCCTCCTCTGCTGTATGTGAGTGTTGTGCACAAGAACAAACCATCGACCATGTTTTCCTCCAATGTCCAATCCATCGACCTCCACATGGACTGCACGGCCTGACGGTTCTGGACGATGAGACAACCGAATGGCTGCTCAACACCTGCCTCGAATTCTAGTGCTGCCAAGCAGTGGATGCAACAACTCGCTCAAAAGAAGAAGAACCATAATGCCGGTCGTGGTTCCTTTAATGCAGGGGTGGGGTGCATACTGCATGCGTGCCAAATGCGGCCCGCGTGAACATTGGATATGGCCTGCATAAGATTTTTCGTTACCCAAGTTAGAACACAGGATCGCGTCAAAACGAAACTCCATGATAAGCAGATACGTAGACAGTCATTTAAGAGAAGTCTCCTTGATTTCATTTGAATATAGAAGTCGAATTTTAAGATAAATTTAATGAAATTTTGCTGCCTGCTAGCGATGTTCCACAATTCATGCGGCCCGTGATAGCAAGTAGGTTCCCCCGTCCGTGTTTTAATTAAAGAAGTAGTCGCCGACTTGTTGAAGCTGAGTGTTCTTAATGGGAGGCCTGCCGCAGTTTGATGCACACTTGTCAAATAATCAATTAATTTTTAGTTATTCAATCATTAATGATATTCATCTCTGTGAAGACACTAATCATATTCATGCTGCTTTTAGGACAGGCCAGCGGGCGACCCACTTAGTCCATGCGGTGGGACTTGGTGTCCACGGACACCATGTTGGTGACACCATATTTTGTAGTGTGATTGATTTTCACGCATATTTAAATCAGGAAGCAAGAAGTAAATTCCAGCTTACTTCAAATCGACAGCATTAACTTTAAACTTCTTAAGAATGAGAAATTTTAGTCATGATTTACTTTATTGCGTATTTTTTGCAGAGCAGTTGCGAAAATCTTTGGTTTTCGAAAACTTTTAAGCCTATAAATGATGCTACTGCCCGAAAATGTTTCGAAAACAATTTAAAGTGAATCTAAAATTAACCACCACGTCTTCGTCTGCTGGCCAACAATGCAGCAATACGCGGAAACACACACATCTGCTTTTATCTTCCAGATCGTCGCTGACAGTATATCAAAATGAATTGCTGGAAAAAATTGCCTCCGAGTATGACCATCCTTCTGCAATCGGCTTGTGACCTGCCATCTATCATGTGCTCTGCTTGCAACGGAATCACTCTGACCAAGTCGACAAGCATTGGGCGATGAAATCTCGGGTGTGAAATTTTACCATGTATCACGCAAAGATTTCTCGTGCGTGAACACACCCAGCGCTGCTGCGGCGTGCGTGCCCGTCGCTGTCACGCGGTCCAAGCCTATATGACGCACAACGTTGCAAAACACGGCTGGGCAGATTTATTATGTTTACATTTGAAATCGTCGCCGGCAGACGCTTCTTACATTGTTTACTCCGCTCCATCGCTATTCGTGACGTGTTCATTTCACTGCAATATTCACCTTTGTTTACATGAGTAAGCTCGAAAAGCTCGAACTTCTGCCAGTGAAGAGCGTGATGTTGATACTGTATTTAAGAGCCTGGGTTGTTTAGTGCAGAAGCTCTTGAATTTTGTCACGCAATCGAAGAAGTTTATTCATCAACAGGCATTTGATCCTGGAACGACAGAGATATAAAGTTGTCAGGTCAAAGCTTTCAAATGTCCAATTCATTCCGTCAGCAAGATATCACCGTTGCTAAGGGCAACGTGGACGGGTCATTAATCACAGATCGTTTTTTCAATACTCGTTGGGATTTCTCAAGTGACATCACAAACCATTGCGTCACACCTGTTACCTGTTACTGCGTCACATCCATCAAAGTTCTCACATCGCATGATAGCTGATCTTGGTTGCAGTAGTCGTCGGCGCTTTGACGAACACGAGAGTGCGCCACTGAGTTTAATGTTGACCCGCCTTCCCAGGTTTTGTGTATCGCAAGTTCGAAACTGACTTGATGCGGTGAAATTCGCTGTAGGTGGATGGTTTTGTTGACCCAAGGCATTAACGCATCACAGAACACTGTAGCGGGTTGAGATCTGGGATGGGAAGTTAGTCTTTATGCAGCGAAATTGTGAAAATTTGGCCGTTTTTAAAAGTTTATATCCTGAACGCACTAGCTGAAGCTTACACTGACTCGCTGAGCAGTATAAAAAGCTGATGGTGGAGTTGTTTGGCAATAGACTGTAGGTTGAGCAAAAAGGGAATCAATCGCTTGTTTTATTGAAAGGGAAAACGTCCCATTTCCCGCATGTCGAAACGTCAGACATCAGTTATTGCAATTTTGAATGTTTGTCAACCAGGTACTTTTCTATTCTTCAAAGGGTGCTGGTACAGTGTGTGGCCTAACTTTTGAATGTGGCCAACGCTGGATATGGATTGATGACTTCCTGCATAGGGAGAATGTCAGTTATATATTTAAATGTATGTGAAGATGACCCTCGCCAATGTTTTAGATATGCAACCTGAAAACAACAGTGCGCACATCTTCGTTTCTTTATTGGATATACAGGCAGCAACAAATCACTCCCCTCCGAAAGCCCCAGCCTTTCTTCATCCTGAGTCGCAACCAGCACATACCGGCAACATTCGCATTCAATCTGAACCGATCTCCGCTCGATAAAAAATGTCGGCATCGCCTTCTCTTCTGGTTCGGACCCGCCTGAAGCTTGAACCCAGGGGCGTAACGAGGTTAGATGGCGCCCGGGGCAAGAAGTAAGTTTGGCGCCCCCCTTGTTGGAACCTGAGGTCTTTCGGAAGCAAATGCACGTATTGAAGAAAATACTTGTGACGTTGTTGGGACTTTTCGGCGCCCGGGGAATTATGCCCCCTCTCGTTACGATCCTGGCTGCACCTGCGCAATGGCTGTAACTTTCAAAGCAGACTAATATTTTCATGCACAGCAAAGAATTCAGTCTTTAGATTTATTGTTCGTTCCTGAATGTACTCTCTGAGCGTAATGCAAAACGTGATAACGTCATTCGTGAGCCCTAACTCTTCAACTTAGCTCTCTGCTCAGCTTATGGTTAAATCAATGCAATGCGAAACGAAATCAGACAGTATGTGGTGAAATGAACGCAAAATAAAAGACTTGCAATTTTTGGGTGCTGGTACTTTTTGGGATCGGGAGCTGATGTGTTGTACTGATAAAAGGCTTTGTTACGTTGTTGGGACTCTCGGTGCCCGGTTAATTGTGCCCCCTTGCTACGTCCCTGAGACAAGACAACATCACGCTATGAAATTACAATTCTATAAATTTATGATTTACGCTGAAGCTTGCGATGGAGTAAAATACTGTATTTAACCGGCAGTCTCTTCTGTGATCACCATACGATCACAATCATCATTGGGTTTGGATGTTATTATTCAGTAGTTTGGCAGTGAGACAGTCACTGTTACAATCAGTGATTTCCTTAATTGCCACATCATCAGTATGGTTCGGCTTGTGGAGGTAGTTACCGCATTTTTCCGGCGACAAATCTGTCGTAAACGGCCTGTAGATCAGTTTGCCTGGCAAAACTTTTTCATTGCTGTTTTTACCCTTGAATTACAAATGGAGGATGATAGTGCTCGATGCAAAGAAGCCGTTTGGGACGAGAAATATTGCAGAAAAACAAGAAATTATGCGAGCAGACAGGTAGACTCAGGCCCGTAACCAGAGGGGGCGAATTCCCCTTGTAAAATAATTTGAACACCCCGGAAAAATATAATGGACATAATTTAAAACTGTTGGACATAGTTAAAAAAATTTGGACCCCTCAGAAAACTTTGCGTCCCAAGCTGGTTACGGGCCTGGAGATCACACTTAATACTGGTTCACGCAAACTGAGCTGAGCTACGTACATGCCGGTGCTTACTTTAGTGCAGTGGTTTTCAATCTTTCTTTGTTCTGCAACCCACTATGAAAAGCACTGTTTTAAAGCACGTGTCATTGGTGGCGCATCACACACGCGATGCCGTGTCGACCGAGCAGCCTCAACCCCCCCTCCTTTTTACAATGAATCGCACCGATAGTAGGTTCTTTCTTGTGAATGTAATTTCAAGTTTTTTTGCTACGTGTGGTTTTGGTTACACACGAACAAAAGACAGAAATTGTTTTTGGTAAATCGTATTTCTAATGGGTTCGACGATATTTACCAAGGCTAGATTATCATGAAAGCTTAAGTTCACTTAACCTTGCCTGAATGTGAGTCACCC
>JGI24159J19872_10014167_pt1 | contig 10319 bp, 6 predicted proteins | sample Ectturendosymbi4_FD_19872 | JGI IMG/M metagenome (IMG submission 19872) | reverse complement strand
TCTGACCTTCTTTTTGATGTCATGTTTTCCATCAATGTCACTGGCATGAATCACAATTTTAAGGGCCTTTTTCACCTGTCCTTGTAGCATTAGTCCATTGAAAGCTTTCTTGTCTGATTTTTTTTGGTTTTGACTGATCTTTTGAGTCTTTTTTGAATGGTTTCACACTCTGAGATCAGTTCTTCTATTTTTCCGTGTTTCCACCATTCCATTCTTTTGTTCAGGTATTTGACATGTTCTNTGTTTTTTGATTTGNGAGATGGCTTCTGGAGTATTAGTGGCAGAAGTACTTGAAGCATGTGTATCGCTACTGACTCCCATCTTTTACTGCTGTTAAAGAGTCTTATAAGACGTGTCACCTCTGCAATTAGTGTTTTTCCAGCTTTTCCTCTTGGGATTTGCATATAGTTTTTTTTCCATTTTACAATTTTTTGATATGCCGAATCAAGACTTTTTCTGATTTTCTTGAAGTCTTTCATCTTGCCCCATGTGATAGGCATTTCACTTTGGATGGTTTTCTTATTCTGCTCCTTGCAGTTATCGCATAACCATTGCAACACGTTATGTCTATCATAGTTGTCACAAAATGTCTCATATTGTCCACTCGACATTCCGACACATATGCAGTAGTACCATTTTGTGCACTCTCTATCACACTGCAGGGCCTCCTGTTTGTCGAGGACAATGTCCTGGCACACTTCACACTTATTCATCCTGGATGCCCCAACGGCCTTTCAGACAAGTAGCTTTAGCTAAAATCTACATTATAATAAGACTACAATATTTCTGAAACTTATTCAAATAGAATCCGTGACCAACCAATTGATAGATAATTTTTATGTAGGCTACTTTCTGGAATATTGACTGTAAAATGTTATTTTTAAGCAGCTTACCAATCCAATGCAAAATCAGGTGCAATCGACCAAGTGACACTTGGCGATCAACCAGTTGATGCAATCGACCTGTTGACCCCCTTGGTGTTGGTCTATTTCAGTGTTTAAGCTACATTTCTTTTGGCTAGAATTTTGAGCATTCTATCTCAAGTTTTATGCAGTCAAACTTTGTTAAAAGACAGTTTGTATTTTTTGTATGCTACATAGTTTTTCTATAGCGTATTTTATACTGTGATCTACTCTCAGTGTTCAAAACATTTTTATTTTATCAACTGACTGAATGCTGGAGCTCTTTTGCCATTAGCTGATGCAGGTAGAATTGGTCATACGACAAGGACTATATATCCATGGATTGGTGGATCTTCTTTGCCATACATCCTAAAACCCTATCCCAAATTGTAAANCTGTGTCTGTTTTTCAAAACTTGTTAAAAAAGTACTGTAGGTGTAGCTTACTTCAAAAATTTTCCCATAAAAAGNGTTGTCTTCATCAGCCCAGCCTAAACAAGAATGTTGAGAGCCCAAACGACGACCACTCGCACAGCAGGAATTCCCTTTGGTCCAGGTTCATTGTACCAACTGCTAGTGCCACAAACTCAGTGTTAAAAGTGGACAAAATCGGATACAATACAGTTCAAACCGAAAAATAAACACCACAGAGCTATACCTCTGGCATCAAAATATACACTAATTTTCTGTTTTTACAATTGAAAGTGCTCAACATGTGTTTTTTTTATGGATTGGGTCACAAAATGACAAGGTGTTTTTGTCTGCAAGTAGCTATAGGTCTGCTGGCAGTGACAGTCACGTAGACGTGTCTTACTATAAAAATGGTTTTTGTGCTGACTCCTGCCATAATCGGGCACCATTTCTTTGGTTGTAATGGTTGCAGTTTTCATGGTACTGGTTTTTATTTAGGCCAACTTTTTTCAAAAGTTTCCAAACTTTTGTGGTCAGATGTGTGGTTTAGGTTTACTAAGTTTCTACCAAGCGTAGTCCAGCCTACTGCACACTTGTCATGGATTAGTTTCATGTTACATGTGATGGATGAATAAGTTTTCAAAAAATGAAGGTTTTCAAAAATGAAGGTGGTGGACTTATAACCACTCACACTGCCTGTTTGTTTCGTATTTAACCAGTGTTGCATTCGGATATGGATGGATATCGGATACAAAATTTCAGAATTTTTGGATAAGGATTGGATGTGGATATTCAAAAAATTTATCAGATATGGATCAGGAGTTAAAAAATCAATATCCGCTCACCTCTGCCTCTGGTCCGAATACCTCTGGCGACTAGAAGGTACACTTTAAGAAAATGTTTTGCGTATGGTGATAAGTTGATAACGTCTTGCCAGAGCGTGGCGGTCACTGATTTTGGTGCTGAGTTTGTTCTTGGAAGGAACCTGTTATGCTATGCAACGTTTTGATCGCCTGCTATTGGTGTGCTTTACATATGAACCAAATCACAATCACATTATAAGTAAGGTCAAGGGTTTTACGTTTAGCCTAGAGTTTTAGGTTAAGGGTTTTAGGTTCAGGCTTCTAGGTTGAGAGTAGGCCTATAAGGTTGAGAGCAGAACTGTCGCCAGAAGGTTTTCAACAGGGAATCGTTACATTTGTGCTGGGGTCATGAAATTCTAAAAAGTGATAACTCTGCTGAGTTATACAGTAGTGTTTCATATTTCAGTTTTGGGGGGATTGGAGATTTGTTTGCGGGCCTAAGCTTAACAAAGCTACCCTGTGTGGTGATGGGACTGGTTAAGAGCTTTATTTTTAGGTTTTGGGATTTAAGCTTAGGTTTGAGGTGTAACATCGCAAAGCGATGCTCGTCACATGTCACTGATGACAAATCCCCACAAATAAATGACACGAATCCTCCCGGAGTATATATGTCTGAGCAAATCTAGTAATAGTAAAGTGATCTTGTCAAGTGAACTCTATTGCTGCTTGATTTGAAAGACCTCTCTCATTGAAGCGTCGCTTTAGGTTTGGGGTTTTTGGCTTACACACTAACAAAGTCAAAACTTTGTATATTGTGCTTGTCACATGACATGACCACTTCAACCAATGATGTTCGACAAAAGGCAAAATATTCTAAGCAGGTGTTTTGCTTGTGAAGGTAAAATAGCCATAGAAGATATTGTGCCTCAGGAGGCAAAAATCGACAAGTCTGCCAGTTGTTTAGCGCGCCATGGGTGGGTCGGTTTGAAAATGAATAAATGTCCTCGGTCCACAGGCGGTTATGGGCTGGATGTTGCAGGTTATGGGCGGTCCGGGTCTGAAAAATCTTAGACCGTGCCTTCTCTAAATAGAAGGGAGTTTGTACAGTACGCCTTTTGCTGCACACAGAAGGTGGCTGTCAAAGGGTGTCACAGATACAGTATCTTGGCTGTCACAGTCCACAGATATCTTCACGAAGTTCAATGAAGTTAATTTGCAATTGCAGGGGAATGATGTCAGCAGACATAAACACATCTGCTACACTACCACGATGGCATCATTGAAGTGACAAACCTAGCGTTTTATTCTTACCGTGTCACGTGCAACAGACCTATAGCCACCTTAATTTGTCTGTGTGTTCACTGCTTGCGGGTGAGCTCTACTGTATACTCATGCTAGAGGTTTTGGTTTTGATGTTGCCAGCTACCTACTAGTAGTTTACCCTGCGTAGCCATTGCTGGCTACTCAGCACTTGAACTTGCATAGCCTTTGCCGTCTACCTAAAGCTATGATTGTGAAGCCTGAGCTGCAAGTGCAGAAAGCTTCACATTGGCAGTAAGCAATAATAGAGATCACCTGACAAGATCACTCTCTTATTGCTTGTTCGTGCCACATATATATGGGTGTTATTCTTTGTGCACATCCCGTTCGTGGAGAATCACACATTCAACGCAATGCCAACGGAGAGGTTGCAACAACATCCCCTCCTTTTTACAACGAACCGCACCGATCGGACGTTCTTTTTGTGAAGGCTGCACTTGGCACGACCTTCACATCCTGATCACAGCACCATTTTGTTGCGATCAGAAAGCCCGAGCGGCATTTGCGCAAAGCTTCACAGTGTGGCAGCAAGCACAATAGAGATCACATGCCATGATCACTCTATTATTGCTTGTTCATGCCACATATATGGGTGTTCTTTACGCACATCCCATTCGTGGTGAATCACACATTCAACACAATGCCAACGGAGAGGATGCAACACTAGACACTGGCTTATTTTGACGTTAGACATGGTCATGTGACAAGGGCGATGAGGTTAGATGAGCACATTGTCCTTGGCAGATAGTTTAAAATACAAAACCTAAATCCTAAAGACAAACCCAAAATCTTAAACTAAACCTAAACCCTATGCCTAAACCCAAACCATAAAAGATATAGAAATTTTTTTTAAGTGTAAAAAGTTACCCATTGAAAAGTGTGTAACGTTCAGTAATCAACAGGAAAGTGAAAGCAGCAATGTTGAGAAGCGAAGCGACGACCACTTGCACAGACACACCTGCTTGACTAAGACGTTCGCCATGCTGCTAGTGTCATGAACTCAGTGTTAGAAAAGGAGAAAAGTGAAAAGTGGATGCAGTTTCGAACAGATTCATGTAGCAAAATATATCCAACAAAGTTTTTGCCACTCACAGCAAAATAAACAATCATTTAAATATGCTAGCAATTTTCACTCTGACCACAGTCAGGGACAAGCGCTGGTGGACCCACTATTGCTCCCTGGTGTGACCAGACATATCTGTTATCTGCATGTTTCTGTGCAAGGCTGCTCAAGAAAGGGGTGGTGGACTTGTCATTCATACCAGTGGTTTAAATTGTGACTGGCTGAAAGCAATAAATGTTGAGGAAGTCAGTCATATTTTCAGTGTTTTGCAGCTTTAACCTTTGTTGCTGCGATGCTTGCCTACAATTTGTGTGGTACAGTCTTTGTAGTGGCACTGAGCAAAGGTTTCCACAACTGTTGTAAAAACTGCAGGAGTTTCCAACTGGCTTGCTACTAGCAACACTGCTTGCTGGCATCAAGTTTCGAACACTGGCATCCTACTGATAAAGTTGAGTTTATTGGCACAAACATTAGACAATTACATGCAAATTAAATTTAAAGCACTAGGACACTGAAAAAAGTTTGAACAGGTTGTTTTGTTAGGTACCTCTCAGCAGTTTCACAATTTTTAATCATGGTTTAAAGTTGATGGCTGAATTTTTGAGAATTTAATACACTTTTTTGAAAAGTTTGCAGTTTGCTGGATGATCAACACAGCAGTACTGCATTGCATTTGGTATCTATTGTGGTTTGTCCAATTCTGAAAGCAATTGAGCAAAGTTTGTTGTGCTTTGGACAACTGCAGAGCTCAATTACATTAAAGCTGTGCAACAAATGCTTTTTTCGTATAGAAATATGATTTGTGCACATAATGTAGGTACACACCTAATGAAACTAAACGTTTTTTTCAACAAGCAATCTTATGACGTGCATGACAGGCAAAAATTTGGCACATGACGTAAATGAATTGTATCCCCAGCTACTTGCAACTCCTTGTAAAAGACAAGAATTTGCCTTAGAATTATTAACACAAAATCACCATGTGCAAGAAAATGTGTAGACAATCTTATACATGCAGAAATGTTTCATTCCACTAAAATTGTACGTCTTCCAGAATTGGAGGCCTTTTTGATGAGTACTTGCATGTGAAAGACAAAAGATCCCTTTGAGTGACAAAATTGCTGCATGCAAGAATATGTTTTGAAAAATATGGTATGCACAAAAATCCACCAATTGTTCGCATCGGTATGTTAAATAAATGTGTCATAGACATCACATACAGGTCTAAAGCAACATGATTTTTTTGATTTTTATTGCTTGATTTAAATCATGATTTTTATTGCTCGATTTAAATCAATCAACCTAGCTGTCTACTAAACCTTTTGCATAATTTTTTTCTAATTTGCAGATACTTAATGTATGTTTTATATTCTTGACAGAAATGAATATGGTGGTATGTGTTTTACAGATTGTATGTGGCTTTAAGAAACCATCAAAATGCTTTTATTACACTTTCAGTCTCATGTAACTTTCCCCAAAAAAAATGTGTCAGTTACAGCCCATAAGCTGCAATCATGAAGATTCAGCCACAATTGCAACAAACGCATCTTACTCTAATCTTTTTTCTTTTTGCAGTGTGCATTTGTGCAATGTTGATCTATTGTCTTACAAAAAAATATGATCCTGAAATAGATCATGTTTGGTACCTAAGTCAAAAGTGTTTGTCAGAAATGTTCACCTACATGGCGTGGTATTGTTCTCATCTTGACTAATCACATAGATCAAGGGTCTCCAAACTACGGCCTGCGGACCAAATCTAGCCTGCAAAGGCATTTTATTAATAATGAAAAAACAATATATTTATGAAAAATATGTTATTTGGTAGAATGTAACATATCCCAAAACAATCACATTACATATGATGTCCGGCCCTTGAACTGTTGTGTAATAGCTTATGTGGCCCTCTAGCAAGAAAGTTTACAGACCCTGACATAGATCCATGTCGCACAAGAAAGGAAGTGTTGGGGTGTTACTTCAAAGCAATACATTTGTAAGGTGGTACCACATGTATAGTGTAAATAGAGGCTGCACAAGGGAGAAGTAGTATACACTGTCCCACTTTGGTCTATTAAAGTGATTGTTGCAAAACATAACGTATACTTATATGTTTACAGTTTATGAAAAGTTGATTGATGCTGTTTATGATGCTTGTTTAAGATTATAAAAACAGTGGTTCACTTCTGTTTTCCCTGGGTTAAAGCTGAGTCTGAATCTGCAATATGTCTGGATTGTTCTGATGCAGGCTAAAGCTAACTTGCTGATTCTTAGAACATCTATACTATAAATCAGTGGTTCTCAACCACTGTTCTTAAAGCCATATGCAGCTCTCAAGCACCCTTGGTGTGGCCCTCAGCAGTTTTTAAATAAAACTTTTATTTAATATTTTTTGCAGCAGACTTCTATTAAGCAAAACATGTCAATTGACTTGTGCTAAAATTTCTAGTGTGGCTCTCTAACAAAGTTATAACTTCGGGTTTGGTTCCCTTCAGCGAATAGGTTGAGAACCACTGCTATAGACTGAATGTGCCACTGTCTTTCAAGAGAAGGCATTTACTTGTAAAATAAGGTGAAGATTTTTCTGAAATGGGTCCAAATTTTTTAAACTATGTTCAATAGTTTCAAACTATATCCAACACATTTTTCCAGGGAGGGAAAGAATTTTGCAGTGTGGCGAAGCCCCTCCTCCCCCCCTAGTTATGGGTCTGGCTTTCATTCCTTAGAAAACTCTATTTAATTCAGCAGCCATCTTCAGATAGAAATACTGCAGTTGTAGCAACAGAAAATTAATGAAACTATGTAAAATTAAAGGAGATTAATAATGATAAAACTACAAAATAGAATGTTTGTCACTGGTAGGAATCTGCTCACAAAGAAGCTGCTGCTTTGAAAAAGTTGAGGAGCTCACAATACAAACATAAGTCTATTTGCAAGTAGAGATAGAACGGTAATTAATGAGAAGAAATCAAGTATATTAGTCAGAATGCATGGTAAACAGAGAAACACAAGCATGACAGCTGAACAGCACAGGAGCACCGCAACATTGTAAAACTATGCACCATTTGGTTTTGACAGCAGTAAATTTTTAATATCAGTTTAAGGTGTAGTGTCCATTTGTGCTATTGTTCTACACAAATGTAAAAATGGGTCCAGTTTTTCAATAAATACCACAAGCATGTCAGAGCTGCTTTGTCTATGATCTGGAGAAATTTTGCATAGATTTTTAACTGTACTGCTTTCTTTTGATGCAAATCATATCTAAAGTGTTTCAAGGGCTGTAGTGTGCAGCTGGGCCAGTACAACACTCTGAAAACTTACGTTGTTCACTCCAATGCTCTGAAAAAAGATTGCCCATTTCACTAACAAAGAAAAAGTGCATAACAGTTAACATGAACAAGAAACATCCTTGCATGTTAAGTTGCGCCTAGGGAGGACTCTACGACAGTGTCTGCACTCTTTTAATTTGCTGTAACATAAAAAGTTGCCTTTATCAGAGTTTGTCTCTCCACTCGAATAACTTTGAAACAAAACACTGGTTCTTTGTATGAGAAGCTGTTACATATTGATTCAGATCAAGGGAATGCATTGTACTATTGTAGTTTATCTCTCTTCTAAGGAAAAACAGGTAGATAAAATGTAATGGAATTTTGAGCTTCAGTATACTGTCTGCATTGATGATTTTTGTCATTTTTGTGATAAAATATGTCATAGTGTTGGTGCCAACTACTGGTAGAAGTTTAAATGTTGGCTGAAATGACATTTGTTGCACCAATACGAACTTAGTGAGTTAACACAAAAGTTGTGCCCCAGTTTTGAAATGATGATTCTTGCAGTGTTGGCTTGTTGCAGGTAGTTCTATGTAACAGATGTACAGAAGTTTTTGGATGATTTAAATAAATTCAAACAACATGTAGAAAGTTTGATGCTGTCTGACATACTGTTTTATATTCATTCATTCCTTGTCAAGTTTAAAACAATTTTTCTGACTTTGTGAAATTCTTTTTGCCTTGTTGCGCAATGAATCCTTATCCATATTCAACTGTTCAAGTGGCATGGAAAGCTGCACCCAACATTGGTGCTGATTGTATTCCAGAAAATTCATTTGTGGCATGCATGTTGGAAACTGGTGAAATTGCATATGTTGCTAAATCACATCTTGATCACCAGATTGTTACTGGAATGACAACGAATTCTGCAGGTTATGCATATATACCATATGGAAGTGTTGAACACCAAGTTAAAGATTATGAAGTGTTAACCACTGATGATCCACAAGCATTTCATTGGGTTAGAGACAAAAATGGAAATGTACCTCAGGCAGCAGTTCCTGGGGGTCATGATAGGAAGGAAACTTTATTCATTGGTCGCACTTGCACCAAACTGTCTAACAGTAGAACTTGGGATGGTCAGCAAATTTCTATACGTGATGTGGATGGTGCAAAGAGACTAGGGAAGATACACTGCTCACATGGATGTCTGTATGTCCCATATAATGGTAAGGAGTATATTTTTCCGAAATATGAAGTTCTTTGCTTCAAGAAGAGTCCTGCTTCTTTAAAGAAATTGTGTAGATGGGAAATCATTCAAACACTGCACGGTGTTTATCATTCGAAGAAGAGTATACTGGAAGCAATAAAAAAGTTACCTTTACCTCCACCGGTCTATGTTGGATTGCAGAAAGATGTCGTTGACCTCAGTGCATCCCAACTTGTATGAACTCACGACTCACTAATCCTATGCATAAAATGAAATCAGGTCCTGCATATGAAATATTCGCAGAACCAACAGAATTCTTTGCGAAAAGTTATTGTTACCACAATGCTGCAATCAATTTCAGAAATGTTACTTTACTGCATGCAATGATTTTTAACGTCTCGCGNGTAGTATTTACACGTACACCGAGCAGTTTGTGCAGGTTTTTCTAAATTCCTAAGATCTTGGAAGTGATGATGGGTGTAAGCTGACGACGCCGTTGCAATGTCGAAATGATGCCCCAGTTGGGAACCTCTGTTTGACCTTGAAACAGCATGAAACGTTGAAATCTTGCAAAGTCATCACAGTTGAATAAATTACATTTGTAATTGAATGTAATTAATTACATATTTTTGTGTAATTGTAATTGGGACTTTTTGTTTTTGTGTAATTGCAATTTGCAAAAATATTACCAAATTACAATTACTTTTGTTTCCAACAACTTCACAGAGTTCAAGAAAACGCAAAAACATTGTTACACTTGTCATGTGACCAGCAACTATTCCACAGAGCTTGTCAGTGCACAGCACAATCACACACATGGCAGCCAGGCAGGCAACTACAGAGTGAAGACCGAGCCCACCGTTGCAGACTTGGTGGCCACTGATCTCTCTGCAGGTGGTCTTAGTGAAGGTAGCATACGATGCTTGTACATGACCCATTGACTCAACAGATAAAATGTATGAGTCGGTGAGAATGCTTTCGATATGAGAGAACCGCAAGATGCTTGTGTGGAACGAGATAGCGTTCGTTACACAGAGTTCCGTGGCCACTAACAAAACACATTTAGTGTTCATGTTAACGTGATTGGTCAACGAGAGTCAAACCGAATTGACGCGGTTGGCATAACCGATCCTACTGTGCTACACACTGTGTTTAGCCCAGTCACCGAACTTAATGTGTGCTCTTTCCAGGGTCAACAACGATTAAATGCTCTAGGTTTGCTCTTAGGGCAGTGGTTNCCAATCGGGGTGCCGCGGCACCCTAGGGTGCCATTTACAATGCCCAGGGGTGCCGCGAGCTAATGCGTTTTTTAATATACTATTAAAAATACATTTTCAAACTGTCATCA
>JGI24159J19872_10014166_pt1 | contig 10319 bp, 11 predicted proteins | sample Ectturendosymbi4_FD_19872 | JGI IMG/M metagenome (IMG submission 19872) | reverse complement strand
GTATTGTCTGTTTTTATCAACCTGCGTTTTGCAGAGTGTGTGTGTTCATACTATGGACTTCGTGTCTGCTCACAAACAAATAAATTAAATTAAATTAAATTCTGGTCTTTTTCCAATTGTTTCGTCCGTTATGAGTGATGTATTTTTATGCCATTTATGCTTAGTTTGTTCTTGGAAATTTTCCGTGTCACAGGGTAACGTAATCAAGGGTTGGAAGTTTTCCGTTATGTCATCATATTGATTCGCAATGACATATTGTAAAGTGGGTGCAGAGAGTCGAATTTTTTTATCTAATTGATATAAATTAGTAGAGAATTCACGTGCATTTGTCCATGACAATATTAGAGCTAGCATATATTTAGTGGTAGTCAAAAACATATTGCTGAATAAAGAAAGAAACAAAAAAAATATTAGACATAGTGGTAAACGCTTTTTGATTAAGGGTGTGGAATAGTGCGATTATTTATAGCATGCAGAGATACTTGTGCATAGAACGGTTGATCTGATTTCAGTTTTGATCCTGCGAAAAAAATGTTGTATGCTCCGTATGCAAGTGCTGTGCCTGCAACCATTGCACCGCCGAATAGTGCGGCAAGTTTGGCAGGGTTCCAGTAGTTCTCCTGTTCTGGATCTAGAGCAGGAATTGTGAAACGATGTTCGTAATCTCTGTCTCCAAGGAGAAGAAGTCTGTTCCAGGAATAAATTTTATCATCAACAAGTTTATGTTCGTAAATTACGTCCTTTTTAAAGTTTCTAAAGTTGCTGATTGTTTCTAAAAAAATTTTTGTTCTCCAAATGAGTAATGCTTTTTGCAAAAGGTTTTCTCTGATGAAATGAATTTTCCAGAGTTTTTTTGCATAAAGTTTTATCAGCTGTTGAGTAGTAAAAAGTTCATTTAAAGCTATTTGTTTATTGGCTTGTGTTGTTTGTGTCTCTAAATGTTGATTTATTTTGTGCAATAGTTCTTGCGTGTAGTAATTAAAATTAAATGTGGCGAATTGGTTGTCAATCTGTGCATAATGTAGTTTTGTGCGATATTCCTTATAAGCTGGTGTGAAGTTTTGATATAAGTTTAAAAGTTCAGTTATGGAAAGGTGTTGATCAGATGAGTAAGTATCAATAGGATAAGTTTGATTATCTATGTCAGCTGACCATGAGAACCAGGTGTGGTTGGTCATCGTGTGGTTATTTAGTTTATTTTCCAGTTGTTGATATGACTGTATAGGTAGTTCTGGATCAGGTAGATGTTGACAAAATTCTTTATTATTGGTGGGTGTTTGAATTTTTAATAATTCAATTTCGTGTGAACCAAAAGGATATACATTTTTATGCAGGTCAGTGTATGTGCAGTGACCATGACGAAGGTAGCTGAACATGTGTGTGTTTTGAGTGTTTAAAGTTGCTCGTGCAGGGTAAGAATTTGAGGTTGGTGCGTCCGTGAAATTGGAGTTATAAATGAAATTAAATTTTTTTTTATATGTTATCGTGGTATGGCTTGGGCGAAGCGCAGGCGGTGAAAATAAAAATTTATGATCTAGTAAATGTGTATCTGTCCAGGGCAAAATGCGCACTAAATTTTGTGGCTTTGTTCGTGGTGGTCCTGTGATAATTTTTAAGTCAAACCAGTGTAAAGGGATTGTGGGACCAAAAGTTGATTCTCGTTTGTAATACAGTCGATCATTTTTAGCATTTCGAGGAGCAAAGGGTATCAATTTTCCACTGGGGAATTGAATGTGGAAAGTGTTAAGCTCTGTTTTATAGATGGATGTCATGAACATTAGGTTGCAAGCGGGAATTGTATTTGCATCTAAATCTTGAGTGATGTTTTCATAGTGTAATTGTTTTATTTTTGGTATATCTGACAGCATGACGTAGCATGGTTGTGTTCGCAATGCTAGGTCTGTCGTAGCTTCTGTGGTTCTGAGGAAATATTGTATTGAAATGTGTCTTTCATAAAAAGAATTATTACATAAAAAATGAATAATATGACATCAGCGTCTCTCGGGAAAATTAATTGCGTGTGATGACTATGGTCTTCATTCGGTATGTTTTTTACTTGATGTATTGTTGCATAGTCTAAGGAGAAATGAAGTATGGATTGGGGGGATTCATTTTGTTGTGAAAGTATTGAGGGACCTTGTAAGTCTCGATTACGTTGAAAAAAACTAAAAAATCTGTCTTCTGGTGATTGATATGCAGGTTTTAGTAAGAATTTAGGGCTATGTCTTTTTTTGTTGATAAAGGTTTTATGTTTCAAATTTTCGTAGAAAGATCTTTGATTGCATGCCTGATTGTAGATATTCGGTAAACGGTGTACATGCATTTGTTGTTCTTCTTCGGGTACTGAAACAATGACTTGTTGGTGATTGGTTAATGACGCAAATGCTGTTTGTAAGTCTGTAGAACAGCTTCTGCGTTGTCGATTCAAAGCACATATTATTTTTAAGTAAAGGAGAAGTAGTGTAAACGTTTTCATGTTGTTGCAAAGTGAATTTCTGTGGAAAATTGTTGAAGAAAATCAAAAGTTATTGTTTTTTTGTAGCAAGGGTATTGCAAATCTCAATAAAAAGGACACACGATGGTTTATGTTTATATTTAATTGGAAGTAAAACTGAAGTTCTTCTTATGTTTATTTAACAGGAGGATTAACAATGTCAGGTTGGGCATCTAAAAGCATTGAGATTTTTGCTAGTTGCGGTAAGGTTATCAAGTATGTTTTGGATTTGTGTCTTCATTTAATTGTTTGAGTGAAATTTGAGCTAAAAATGGTTTAGCTCGGGAATATTGAGGTGTAGTGAACAGGTTTCGGAGTCCTGAAAGTAATGTGATGCTGTTTCGTTTTGTGTGATTGAACAATCTAAATATTTGCGTTAAAAATCCATGAGAAAATGTTAGCGAGTGGAGGACAGGAAGTGTGCTCTGATGTTGCAGGTCTGTAGTGTCTAAAACTTTAAATCTATTCCAGGAAAAAACTTTGATGCCTATCAGGTGGTGTTCATAAATTTCATCTGTTGCAAACTGTGCATTGCTTTTTAGATTTTTTAGAAAGCTTTGTAGGTGAAGCATAGTGTATGCTTTATGAAGTATGCCTTGTCTGGTGAAATGTATTTGCCATAGCTTTTCAGCATATTTTTTTGTAAGTTGTAAATGTGAGAATCGTTTGTTTTGTGTTACTAGCATAGATTCTTTTATTTTTTGTTTCTCTGTGTCGTGTACCGTGTTATATAAATTGTGTTGCATTAGATTCAGTCGAAATTGGTCATTGTATATTGCCATGTGAAATCTTTGTAGTCTTTGCAAATATGTGTTGGTTGCGAATGAGAAATTGTCATATGCGACAAAGAGGTGATTTAGAATTTTTGTATTTGGACTATCACGTGAAAACAAAGCTTTTGTTTGTGTGGTGGGGTTTGACCAAGTGAAGAATTTTGGGTTGGTTTTGTTGGCTAAATGATTTGCTTTTGATTGTAAGATGGCGTACGATTGTTGTGGATTTTCGTCGTCGGGTAGATTTTGGCAAATTTCTCGATTTTTGGGGGTGGTAGGGTTCTTAGCAAGGTTATTTCTAAAAATCCATAAGGAAATATAATGTTGTTTAGTGAGTCTGGGTCACAATGGTTGTGTAAGTAATGTGGCCAGTGGGTATTGTCAGGATGCGTTTGATGTGCTGTCATGGGAAAGACAACCGTATGTGGGGGCCACGTGTGGTTAGATTGAAATTGTATTCCACCAGGGTAAGAAAAGATTAATTTAGTATATTGTGGGCGTAAAACCGTAGGCGTAAATAAATGTTTATGATCTAAAATATGTGAATTTTTCCATGGTAGAATGAATACATCGTTTGGTTCTGCTCGCAATTTTAAACCAAGTTGAACTTTTAAAATGAACCACGGTGAGGACTGATTGGTTAATGGGGTGTTTGAGGAGTAGCGTTGATAATAGATTCTATCATTTTTTGCATTAAGCGGGACTATAGGTTTTAAATTTTCTCCTGAAAACCTATAAGATATATGTTATTAGGGCGTCTATTGATAGAAACTGCTTTATCCAGATCACATTCCGGTATATTGATGTCATCTATTAGATGAGTGACTTTTTTATACTGGACGTGTTGTATTCGCGGCAACATGTTTAATAGTACGTAACGGTATTGGTTTTCTAAAAACATTGGTTGTGGCAGGGGAGCTGAACACGGTTGAAAATGAATGCGTTCGTGCCTTTCATAAAAAGAGCTGAGTACATAAAACATGAAAGTAATTGCATCTGCATTATCAATGTTAGAGAAAGTGCGAGGTGGGTGTTGGTTCCAACCTACTATTTCAAATTCTGTTTTTGTTAAAATGGGGTGAAGGAATTGGATGATTGAATTAGGAATCGTACTTTTCTGACGGCGTATTAAGGTTTGCCTTGAACTCAGGTTTATTTTGTTGCGAGAAGTTACAAAACATCTCTGCTCTGGAGATTGATGAAAAGGTTTTAGTAAAAAAGTCGGTTCGTGTTGCCGTTTGTTCCAATGGTTTCTTGCGCGTAAGTGATTAAAAAATGCTCGTTGATTACACGGTTGAGCCGGTAAAGCAGAAACAGTAGTTTGTATAGTTTTCCGGTCAAGAAATGGAACCGATACTATGGTTCGATTTGCTTGTGTAAAAATGTTCAAGGCTGTATTTACTTGTGAAGAAGTGCCCTGTTGTTTGTAGGCAGAAATTACAGCAATATTAAACAACATATTCATTAAAAATATATCCATATTTTAAGATTATTTGTTGTAAAAAAGTTTATATTCGTTTTTCTGAAAAAAAATAAACCGGTGATTAAATTTTATTGTCAAATTGTCCAGAAATATTGTATTCTAGTCAAATGACGCGACAACAAATTAAGCTTTGTATCTCATAACTTGTATTGACACACAAGGAAGAGAACATTTGTTAGAAAGAACGACAAAACGAAATCAAACACAACTGGTATAAATATTTGTTAATATTCTGAAATTTAAGGTAAGTAAATCTAGAGTACTTATTTAAAAACTGAATATATGTTGAGATAGCAATCAAGCACATTTTTAAACTCAGTTGAGATTGGTAAGGTAAGTATAATAGTGTTGCGGATAGGCTCTATTGATGTACTGGAGGAATATGCATTTTGGTATGCCTAAATACCTAAGAAAGTCTGCAGTCTTTTCTTCATCCAAGGAGTGATCCATGAGCATATAATGAATCTGCTCTTGTAGGATGGGTGCTGCGAAGATGGTTTGAATATCTTCAATCTGGAGTGGTTTTTCCCGTATAGCTTGATGTGTCGGATACATCAAACCGTAAAAAGTAATTCGTTGCTTTTTGGGTGTTGAGAAAGCAGATCTTGGGGAAAAGTGTAGTTTCGTCGGTAGTAAAGTTGTATACTTTTTAATTGGTGTTGTAGCTTCTCCAGTGTCCGGAGTTCCCACAAAATTTGGGTATGGTGCTGCTTGCATTGAGCTAGTGTTCGCATATTCTGCTGGAAATGGTGGAAGGGTTGTAGTGCTTCCTTCGTGAGGGTTCCAAGGACCACGCAGTCTCGGGTCTCTTGTGTTTTTGTCAAATATTGGTGAGTTCATCATGGCCATATTGAGATCAGGGTAGGATCTTGAAGGACTGTATTTGCCGAATTTTGCCATATTTATCAGCAATTGCTATATTATAGTTTAGTCAAAGCTAAGGCTGTGAAAACAAAAACGATACGTTAGCGAAAAAACACACAACAACTGTGTAAATCTTGTCAAAAGGCATAATCCGTTTACAAGTTCTGTACAATGAAAACATCATAATAAATGCATGCCAATATAAATTGCATTGTTAAACATTGCACGAAAAACAAAAACATTTCTGATTAATATCGCTGGGTGTATCTGGGTGAATGATAATGCAAGTTCACTGTTCTTCTTGTCGTTCCAGTCGACAAGTAAATTCATTGATTGCTTTGATACGGCATTTTGAAAGTATTTATGTTTGGCAGTCGGCGGAAATGTTGATCCAGATTTCTTCTGGCTTTACTGGTGGTTGCTTCGTCTTCGGTCACACGTCTTTCCTTCTTGTAACGACATATCAGTCATAAATTAAATTTCGTGCATAAGATTGAAATGCAGTTTTTCTTTATCACCAGTATACCCATAAACTAGTACATATTTTTTATAAAACAACGTGCTGTCATCTTTGGTCTCAAAAAGTCGTAAGGTTCCATAGTCTAAGGATGTGGGTAGATTATGTAGGCGAAAAAAATGTTCAGTTTCTCTCATTAGACAATTGACTGTAGACAACACATGTTTTCGTATTGGCACCACTATATCTGGTTCTCTAGAAAGCGAGAAATTGCTGTTTAACATTATTTGTTTCCCTGGAACGTAATCTTGTTACTATGTTCATATTTATTTAAACCAGTAGTGGTATATCACAACTAGAGCTGTAATTTTGTAAGAAAATGATAATTAGTTTTATAATTTGAAATATAGATTAACAGTATAAATTACGTGAAAAAAATCGGAGTTTTTTATGAACGTATTGCCCCAGAGTAATGGAGGCAATCTTTTGGGCGTGGTTTCTGCTTCTAGATTCCACTTTTCGTAAACACAATTCAGCAGTTGGATTAACGCGTTAAAGCATTGCTCAGGAAACTGAGAACGAAAAGTTGGTTTGCGTTGTGAGCTAAGTTTGAAGCGGTTTGCGCTCAAACAGGAAACAAACTGTTTTGGTTTCAGTAGTTGCCTGTTGTCATCATGGTTTGGCAAAAAACACATCGGTTTGCGTTTAACGCAATGTTTGAATGTCTTATCTGCAATGAAAAAGAACAAATTCGCTGTAATATATTTCAAAAACTTTTTGTGGTATTAAATTGCCTGTGAGAAGTTGAAATGGGACGCGATTGGCGTAATAACCAACTTGATTATCTTTCCGATTATTTTTACTTAGGTAAATTCTTTGGTTTTTCGCTCTTAGTTTAGTGAATGGGCATTCGAATCGAGAAACACCGTGGCATGTTTGTTGTGATTGCTTTACACATTTCTTTGAGGGTATTTCCTCGTTGTAAATGTATCCGAATAGTGTCTATTTGCCAATGCGCATTTGTTTCGTCAATTAATTTTGTTAGCGATGAAAATTGTTTAAATTTGCGTAATATCTCAGAAAGAAATAGCAATCTAGTTTGACAGTCATCAGTCAATTGTTTGCTTTTATTCCATTCTTGTAAACTTTGAACATACTCGTCCCAATCATTCAAAGGTTCTACATTTTCAACGGTGTTGCATCAATCTGCAAATGAAAAGAGCTAGTTCTAGGGTTATTATTATTTTTAAGGTTAAAAGTTAAAACTTTTTTTGTTTCGGTTTACGTGTTTGAATCATGCAAAAAAAAATGAATTTGTATAAGAATTTTTACCTGTGGTTTGGCAGGAATTTGGTTTGAGTTGCTATAAATTGTGGGAAGTGGTTTTGGCGAGGAAGATATATCCTGGTTTGCCATAAGTTTCAACTCCGTAGATAAGAAGATTTTTACATGGGACGGTATTGTAGGTAATTCGTTCAATAGAAAAGTCCAAAGGATGCGACGTAACTCAGTTACTTGATGATTGTGCAGATATTCATCCTCTTTCTTATTTAGTCCAATTCGTATCCCAATACAACAGGGTGGTAGTTGAGCAAATGAAGCGAGTAACATGCTTGAGCGATTAAGTACCAATCGTCGTGTGGACGAATCTTTCACAGAAAGTTGCATATATGGTATGCGTTGTGGTTTCCAATCCAAAATTTCACGGATGGATTTGTTTATTGCTACAAATTCATCCTCTTCAATGGCAATGAATGACAAATTGAAGGCCATTTGGCGAAATTGCGGTTTTGTAACTTCATTTTTTATTGGGGTTTCCGACAGAAAGATGCTTTGTGCTTTTTGAGTATCAAATAGAGTAGTAAGAGCCAACTTTACATATAATGAAGGGTATTGGTTCACAGTTAACTTGGCAATTTTTGTTGGCGGTTCATATGGGGTTTCGTCGTAATCTATTGAAGTCATACTGCTTAAAAAGTGATCAAGCAAATAACTTAATGAATATAATTGTTAGTTTCTTAAAATCTGAAACAGCAAATGATAAATGTAATATAGGAGGTTCAAATGACTACCTGTAAATTAATAAAAGTTCTTTAAGTTCTTGGTGCGATCGCTTCAAGATTTATGAGTAGATCTCGCATTTGTTTGATCACACTTTTTGGCAACATTGGTGCGTTGGTCAGAAGCAACGTAAGTAGATCTTGTTGAGTTGGTAATGAGCTGGTTAAGCTCACATGGGCTGAATCAGGTATGATTTGCACATGAAATATGCAAGGTGATAAGTCTTCCAATTTCGCTGCGAAGACAGCAATGCGGAACAAAAGTTTGACTTGATCTTTGGTGGAAGATACTCGAATTAGCAAGACTGGGATTTGAATAGGCGTTAAAATAATAGCTTGATGCAATGTGCATTTAGCGATGAAGGTGTTAAAATCATCATGTTCAATGACAAACGTGTCACCATCAATTTCCCAGAATTTAGAATGATCAACATATTGGGTATGGGTTACAAATTTAATGATGGCATCCAGAATGAATTGAGTCGTCTGCAGAGTATTTTGCGGTTGTGATTGCGTCTGTGATGATGGTAGCTCACTCAAGACGTTCGGTGATGCAGGTTTTACATTTTCTTTGTCACTGCAATCGGACAACATTGCACCATAATCAGAAAGGTTCATTTTTTTTGTTGTAAAATTAAATTTCTAGTTGTTTTTGTCTAGAATGCTGCGTTGCAATCAAAAAATATTATTGTAAACGAAAATTTTCTTAAAAGAAATATGCTTAGACATAAACTATGATTACTGCATAGTGTGAAATATGTCTACTTTTTCTATTAAAAACTATTTTTGAAAAAGTTTTGAAACTTAGCTCTGCAGTATCAGACTGCTGACGATGCGGCGCTGTAGAGCTGTTTCGACCAATCGAGAGTCTGTAAATGAAAAAGAGAATTGTTCAGCAATTATTGATGTTAGAAATCTTTTGTTATGTGACATTTATTTATTTCTAAATGAATAGTTGTTGTTGCTATTTGCCTGTAGAGGGTATGCTGTTTGCTTTATGTGTCAATTTTGTGGGGATTTGTTCAGCGTTTAATTGTGGTTTGTAGATGCTTGTTAAATTGTAAAATATGTTTTCGAGGTTTGTTTTAGATGTATGCAAAAAATCAGTCATTGGGGGTCAATCAGAAGAAAGACCCAAAAGATTGTCTAGTTGGAGCTACTGGCCAAGCAGGATTCGATCCTAGCAGGTCACAAAGAGATGTGCCGGCATTCCGAGCCAGATCATGGGCAACCATTTGCAATGCAGCACGCTACATTAACAATGGTTACGCATTCCTAAATGTGTACGTGAATAATGCTTCAACACATCCGTACAAACAATCAGGTGTACACCAATTAAAGCGAAGTGACCTTCATTTCGTTTGATGAAACAATCGAGCGTGCACTTTCGTGTATAGGCTGTCATTTTGTTTACGCAGATGTGGGGAAAACATCACAAAATAAACTCATTCAGTTATTCATGTCAACAAAATGCCTTGATCAACTAGTTGTCAAGCCGTTATCTAACTGCCGAAGCAGAAATTCAGGTCACAAGTTGTCAACACTTCGATCTTTCAGAGTGAGGTGTGGAGTATTCCTATTCAGAAGAAAAGAGTTCTCAATGACTGGTCAAAGAGGCATACAACAATTTTGGTAATTAAGTAAATCAAATGATTTGTGGTCTGATAGACCTAAGATGTGAAACTACTACCAAGCTGACAAGAGATTTCAACGGGATCACAAAGAAATGTGGTCGCTGCCAGGCAGGATCGGACCGGTCTACTTTAAGTAAACGGGCTCCCTACATGAAAAATGATTGTGACTTCAAGAAAGTAAAAATGCGATCTTTCTGTCGAAGTGAGAAAATCATTTGATTCACAAATTTTATGTTTCAATTTTTTGAAATGTAATATAAAGCTATGGTTGACAGTAAATTAACTGAAAAACAAGCATCAAGAACTGTTGCATGAAGTTTGTTACATATTAGTGAACCGCGTTGAATTTGGACACTAAAATGTCTGTCACATTAAATTGATTGCTTTTTAGAAGTCTTTAAAGTTTATCAGGTACGTATTGGCATACTTGATTAACCACGTTGAGCGCCAAAATATTACGGTAAAAGTAACTTTTTATTTGACTCGTAAGTCAAGATACTTCGCCGCATTTAGCTACATCCGAAACTTCTACATGGGTTCGTCCATGGATGTAA
>JGI24159J19872_10014165_pt1 | contig 10320 bp, 5 predicted proteins | sample Ectturendosymbi4_FD_19872 | JGI IMG/M metagenome (IMG submission 19872) | reverse complement strand
ATTCTCGTGTTAGTGCTGTACTGCATATTTGCGCTCTACCACGATCGTAACACGGTTGACTGAACACGATGACGTCATAAAATCACTGCTCAGAGGGGCCCGCGGTTAGGTCTTGCATTGGGCCCCGCATCTGCTAGGGCCGACCCTGCTCAGTACGAATGTACGATTGATTACCAGACAACTCCATGTACGATTGTTCTACGAAATAATTATTCAGGCACCCATGTTGCTTGAACGGACATTATCCACATGAAGGTAAATTATTTAGTGATACGATGTTTGTTTTATTTATTGAGTTAACATTATTTTATAATCGTTAGTGAAGTGCTTAAAGTTCTACATTAAAAAAATATATTTACAAAAGAACATGCTGTTGTGTTGACTACCGGGTAATAATTAGATAGGTTAAACAAACATTTAGCTTTTGCGATAACTTACCTTGGTGTTCGTAACGAACTCACGTATAAATTACAGCATCTAAATTATTCTTTGACATGTCTTTCACATTCCTGACCCAAAAGTGATTGGCACAAAAAGACGTAATATCGCTTTGAACAACTTAATTCAGTACGGCCATTGCCACGTTGTGCAACTGTGTTAATTAAAGCCTTCACTACAGTCACACCCAAACATATCGTTTGCTCTTGCGTTAGGTTTTCAGACTAAGGTTCATCCCTCTAGTCTAGTTCATCCAAATGAGTGCAACGCAGTTTGTAAGCTTTTCGTGTTGAAATGACTTTTCCTATGACTGCAAATGTTAAGTGTACTTTCGACAAAGAGTCAAGCTCTCTACGAAACCTACGTTGCTTATCGGTTGATTCAGATTCACTCTGCTTACAGTTCAAGCCTACAATCTGATCTCTAAATTACCCACGCAAGCACACCAACTGCACTATTTCGCTTCAAGAACGTGATTTTTTGACACCATTGACATTACGCTATGCAGAAAAACAGCAGTTTTATTGAAACTGAGCAACGTCACCTTTGCAGATTTCTTCACTTCAATCGCCAAAATTTAATGTTGATAAATCCATTTAACAACTAGGTTATATAGCTTGTGGTACTTGTTGCAAATATCCCCGTGAAAATTTAAAATTAGCACAAGACGTGCCAAAAAATATTCGTCGCCATTGCCTAGGAGTCAAGTTATGAAATGCTGTGCCGTTGGTGGTGTTGTTAAGGATCGAATGGTAGAAGAAAAAGGATTGAGCTGGCATTGAATATTTATTTACCATGATTTCATGCAGGGCTTTTTAATCAAATTTTGAGTGTATGGTCAACATAAACTTCGAACTATCAGACCAGTAATGTTTGCTAGTCTGCGGTCGAATGTCATCTCTGTCCAATGTCTATGGAAAGTAGTCCTTTCTCAGCAAAGAATCAGACACTTAAAGATCTTACAGAGTGTATATTTCGCCTACGATGTAGGCATCATCAGCTCTTATTCAAATAGAATCTTTGATGACACCTGATCTAGATTTTAACAAGGTTGGTGACCCCTGATCTAGATCTTAACAAGGTTGGTGATCCCTGATCTAGATTTTAAAAAGGTTGGTGACCCCTGATCTAGAGTTTAACAAGCGCTTTTGCAGGAACATTTTATGAGCAAATGGTGACGTCGATCCGAAGTAGAAGCTGGAATGGATGATGCTTTACAAATAAGAGGTATTAAATGGATGATGTTTTATTTACGATGCTTTAAAAATAAGGCGTATTAAACATTTAAATGTTGAGACTCGGTTGTTGTTTGCTCTGTCCTTTTTTCAAAGGTCTGATACTCGGGGAGGGAAACGGTTTTGGCTGTAGAGGAAAGTGTAGGGACTGGGCTACAATTGCCTCCTGTTTTCAAAAAAGCCTGATTTCAAGAAAAACACAGGGGTACTTTAGTACACTGGATTTGATCCAGACTTTTGAGTAAATACTTAGCCCTAATCAATTTGCTTACTCCACCTGGCGCAAAGTATCTGACATATATTTAAACACTTCGCAACCAACAGATATCATCAGCACCAAGGGAAGCGTTGCAAATATGTCTGATAGCTCACCGCAGATATGAGAAAGAAAAGTGATCATTCAACATGGAATTCGTGGGGTTTGTTTCAGAGATCGTATTTGGCGAAGCACTACACGTAGCAAATTCATTGGCTAAATACAGGGGTCCTCAACCTCCAACCTTTAGGCCAGATACGGCCTACCTAGTGTTGCAGTCCGGATTGCATCTGGCCTAATTGTAGGTCTACTTGCTACGGAGACCAAGAAAAGCGGCCAAGATAACTTCTTGCTCAAATAAAATATTGGCTGAAAAAAATATATTGCACAAGTTGCATTTATATCATCTAGATCAGGGGTCACCAAAGTGGTGCCCGCGGGCACCGAGTCGCCCGCAAGGACCATGTAAGTCGCCCGTGGGACTTTTCTAAAAATAACATCAGCATGATCAATATCTTCACATTAAGCATTATCAATACTAAAATAACCGAAGGTAAATTGAGCAAAAATTTTATTTCATCAGTTTGTATCAAATTAGTAGCCTTTCGCATTAATCGGTACACAAGCAGTAGCTCGCAGTTTCAAAAAGGTTAGTGACCCCTGATCTAGGATATTACTGTACATTTTGTAAAATTTAAAAAAATGTACGTTTGAAATAATTTTTGATTCAGTAAATTCACCCCCTACAAAGATGAAATTTACCCCTGGGGATAAATTTACCCCAGGTTAAGAATGACTGAGCTAGGAGAAAAAAAATAAAATCTATAACGATATTAGAAAAACTGCATACCCTATTGGTTGACCATTTGAGGCATAGTTCTTTCTGAACATAAGCGTTCGGTTACAGTGCTGATCGTTCAGTTTTTCACAAAATCATTTTACTGAAAGCTTCCAAGAAGTGTTAGCGTGTGTAAATTTCGTTTTGTCGTAATATGAAAATCGGTGTAGAATCAATATTCATCGATGTATACTTCAGTTCATGTACACTCAACTGCGCAAGTTTATTCGAAATAAAGTGAGGTGCTCTCTTTTCTCTGTCCGCGGCACACCGAACACATTTTCGCGCCAAAACTGTGTTCCTGTACAGGTGCGCTTCAAACACTTTCACAGTTGGTGTGTTTGGCTAAGTCGGGCAAAACATTTTTTGCCAATGTCACGCAAAGAGTGAACCTAGTCGAGTGGGGAAACTCTATTGCTGTTATGCCGAGGGTCCTTGGCTCGACTCTGTGTAGTTGGCTCAGGAGACACAGCATACGCAACACTAGTCCCGTAACCAGCTTGGGACACCAGGGGGGCGAAGAGTTTCATGCCATGTCCAACACATTTTTACAGGGGGGCAAGTTTTTTTTCAGGTGGGTGCTTCGCCCCACATGCATCCCCGTAATTTTGGCCTTGCGCAGTACCTACATGCGCAAATTCGTTTTGAGCACAATAGCTTTTTTATAACATGACAGATGACAGTATCCAATTTAGGCATATCTTTTTGTTACGTGACAGGCAACCGTGACCAAATTCGCCAATTCTCCCCCCTACTCGAAAAATACAAAACTTAAACAGATTCTCATGGCACTGCTGGACAGAGGGCATAAAACAGCTGCTGAAAAAAACAGCTTCAAGCATGATTTGTAAGTATTTGTACAATTAGTTTTAAAATTGCTTTTGACAAAATTGACTTTCCGTGCCTATGCAGGGATGAAACAGTTTTGACACAAAAGGGGTAATAAAAATAGGCCCAAGTCGAATAACCGCCTGACGTTTTTTTAAACCAATGCGCAGCCACTCGGAGCGACATCATCCTCCAGAGAATATTTCAATTCGTTTTGCAATTGTGCATTCTGGTAAATCATGCACACATTTGCGCACAGAGCGGTTTGAAATAAGTGACAGCTTCCTGTACATTAGGGTGAGTGTGGGACGGTGCTGATTCGCAGTGACGGAAAAGAACCGATTGGAGCTATTTTTGCAATACCTGCAGGAAGCACTTTAAGAGCAACAACGCCTTATACAGTGCAAAGTGCACAACCAAGCTGATTTAGTTGAAAAATAATGTATTGGATAGTAGACCTCGCGCGTTGCATCGCTCAGCAGCATCGCGTGCACTGCATACCAGGCAGTTGATGAGAAGTGGGTCGCTCTCCAGAGACAGATTTATAAGACAATGGTTGCTTCGCGACCAACCATGGAAGATTTAGGAATTAAGCTTGTGCTTATATTGGTGTTTTCCATCATTTGCATCTCATATCCACTAGGTATAGAGGAAGTAGCTAAGAAGAAATCAAGGACATGGGCCTCATAGTTGTCGAAACGAAAAAAAGATAAAGACTTAAAGTAAAATCAAAAAGTTTCTGGTGAAAGTGGTGATCATGGCTTCAATTACTTCTATACGCTTTTGAACTAGAGCTATACGTTTTCCCAGGAAGAAAGTGTAACATGTTGTTAATAAAGGAAACCGAGAAACTTTCAAAAAGGATAATTTCCTAACTCACATGCCTTAGGTTTACTCGAAACGTTTGCTTTTGCAAAAGTTGGCGACTGTTTTCCAATTTTCAACGGACTTTTAAAGTGTCCGCTGCTTTCGTTTTATTGTGCATGCAGTCTGTCATCGAGATTTCAGCAAACATTATATTTAATTTAATTTATTTGTTCATGAGCAGACACGAAGTCCATAGTATGAACACACACTCTGCAGAACGCAGGTTCATAAAAACAGACATATTAAATTTTTATTAAATTCTTCAGAATCTTGCATTGGAAAATTCCAAGGCGGGTTGCTGTAAAATTCTTTCAACCTTGAATGTCCATGCGCTTTCCCGAATAGAGAGATCCCAGCGACGATGGCTTGGACACAATCAAAAAATTTCCAAGAGAGCTTAACTTGCAGAAGCTGTCTTTTCGCTGCACATTAAGGAAAGCAGCACAGAGACCAACCAAGAACCAGGTGGTGTGATTAATCATTCGACCTGTCTTGATCGCCTCTTGGTGTCGAGCCTGCTGAACCAGCAGAGATTGTTGGACACCGCGAGGTGTTTGGAAATCTCCTAGGCAGTGGCTTAACTAGAGGTTTGAGCCAAGGGGGTATTTTCGCTGAAGGGGGCCCACTGGCCAAAACTCAGGAAAAGAGTAGAGAAATGATAATGAATCGTGGTGTAGATTTCTATACTAAAACCTGAAATCACAGGAATAAACTCCAAAAACGCAAACAAACAACAACCTAATAAAGAACAAAAGAATGCCAAACACCGAAATATGAGCTAAGTGGAGGCCCGGTTTTTACATTAAACTTGCCACGGGGTCGGTTCACACCACTGCCCCCCTGTCAGTTAANCCACGGCTCCTAGGGGGCTGGTGCGCTTATCGAAATTATATCGCAGTAAGATGAAGTTGTTTGCNTTTCTAACGGTGATCTGGCAGNATTTACAATAATTAAATCTTCATTCCCAGTGTTTTCCAGCTAACTTATGAGATCCGGATCTCTCAACCCTCTACCTAAAAATTGCTGTGTGTACCATTTAATTTTTCCTTTAGGCTTGCTTCATTAGTATCTCTCTCTATCACTTGAACTCATGGCACCTAGTTAATATTCACAGCTTTCATGGTGTCAGTTGCTTGTTCATCAGTAATTCTGAAAAATAAGGTACCAGGTCCTTTATGAAACAAGGTAAAGAAAAATGAACCTAGAAATAAGAAGTGTAATAAATCATACCCTATCTTAAATCACTGCTATGCAGTTAAATCCTAAAAAAACTAGATCTTCAGAAGAAAAACCCAGAAACCCAGAAAGGCACTGAAAACCCAGATATGTGGGCAAAATCCCAAATTTGGCGCCATTGGCTAAATCATTTTGAAAGCACCAAAAAGATAACGCAACTTGTAGAACAGGTCAGGGCCTGATCCAGGTGGGGGGAAATTGGGGCAATTGCCCCACTAAAACCTACGAAAGTAACTCTATTCACCATAACTTTTTACAATTCAGAAAACAGCATTCGCGATATAAAACCATTTTGTCGCCCCTTGTTTTGTCACAGCAGTGTTGTGAAGTGTAGTTCATCTCTCTTACAGCAATGAACTCGTAATGAGACTTGACTACCAGATGTTTCTGAAATCGCCCCCCCCCTAATCTTACTGGCTTGATGCGCCCTTGGAACAGGTCAATATGATGTGATAATATTTTTTTAAATGTCAGTCATAACAATACCATCAAACAATATCTGGTGCTGGAAATTGCTGCAATTTCGCAACATTGATTGAATGATCCCATAATGTTGCAAATAACCATAAAATACTTCAATTTTCAAATCACAGTGGTTTAATGTAAATGCGTTCAATTGAAAACTTTCGCTTAGTTTCTTATGGAGAATTTAGCAAAATAGTAACTTCTTGGACTGAAAAAATTCTTCACATTTATAATCAAGGGCTCATTTCAGGGGAGGCGAAAGAGGCGGTCATCTCTGGTCTTCCTTTTGAGAGTTTCGCATTGTTTTAGAATAAAGGTTATGAATCAATCTAGAGGCACATTTGAATAAGCTCTGAAGCAAGTCATATGTTTGTCAAAATAAAACAAAATTTATGTGCAAATGTGCCAAAAGGGCACCCTCAACAAGTGTAATGTGTAGACACTGAAAATTTAAAATCAAATGACTTCAAACAATTTACAGTGTGAAATGGGCCACCACGCAAAAGCAAATTCCCAAACAAAATGAAAAACTAAACTTGCTTTCAGCGAATGAAGTTTTTGTATAGCATGTGCAAAATATAAGGCCATTTTCGGAGAGTTTTCCTCGGGCACCTAAATTTTAATATCCTCTCTTTCAGATAATAAAGAAAAATCTAACGTAAACGACCGCAGGGCCCGCAGCAATTGTTACATTTGCTACTATTGTTAATCCGGCACTGACTGCCTATCGAAACGAATCCTTTCGCAGTCAAGCGTCAGACTTGCGATCCCATCCGGGCATATATTTCGCCTACCTTGCTAGGCAGGCATCGTCAGCTATTATTCGAATAGAATTTGGTTTACTTACATTATCTTTGAGCTGCAACGTATTAGTCTAATGCAGTTTACTAACATGCACAACTGTACTCTGCCTGGTGAAACGAGAGTTTGAGTGAGCTACTGCTGCATTCAATTCAGAGTCTAATTATCATTTGTGATTGTCAGAAACATATAGAATGGCTTCGCTAACGAATTTAGTCGTTCTGTTTGCTTGGCTGTGTTTGTGCCATGGTGCACCTCTAAGCCAAGGTAAGTAACCACTGGATCTTATGTGTTATAATAACTCAAGCCTTTGTCCACCCAAGTACAGTGAAATCACTGTCAGTGATTTAGGGAGTGAATCTAGGCCTACATTTATGAAGAAATGAAACATATTTGTCATTGTTTGTAATAGCCTACGTAAAATCTCAATAGAATTATCATTTGTAAAGGTTGAATGTGGGTAAACAAAGCATACCTTTGTACAAAGCAATCAACGCACAGTGCGAAATTTCCGTGGCAGTGATTGTTTCTATGTCTCTGAGTCCATGGCTATGGACAATCAATAAAGTTAAAGTATCTGTCAACTGCAAACAATACTTTGTAATGCTGTAATGCGAATATGGTGCATGAGGTTGGGGGACATGCGGCAAAAACGGTGGATTTCCAAATAACGATACCTGTTGGTGCTTATGATTGATTTGAAAGTTGTCAGAATTTACGATATCTTTGGGTTAAATGTAGGTATTTCTGCGTTCGATCTTATAGCCTTATTGGAAAGTCGTCTAGATTCAAACTTGCTGGGCAGAGGTATACCATTGACCGATTATACTAACAATTTCATTCCTTCATTGCTTTAGATGAGATCATTCCGACGTCAGTATCAAACAACAGGTCTGCTTCATGCCAGCACTTCAACCCGTGTCTACACCGAGGAAGATGCAGCCGTGACGATGCCGGAAGGTGTGCAAGGCTGTTGCAGCGCCTTAGCAGTATGATGACTCTGCTAGTCGATGCAGAATATTGGCCGGATCATGAAATAGTTTATTTATAAGGCATTTAAGCAAAACTTTCATAATCCAAACCCTCATATTTCGGATACTTTCTAAAGAGAAGGAGGAAAGTTTCGTGGAGTGTCAAGAGTGGTCTTCGAGCTCCCACCTACGCGAACTTAACGCCTTAGTTAGGCCACGCGGCTGCTTTCGCAGTGAGTCCTGCACCAGTGCCGGGCGTGAAGCTTACACTTGGACCCACTCATACAAAAGTGAGCACGAGCCTGGACAGGCCACAGGTGATATCGTTGTTCAAGTCTTCAGTAAAACCCGAGCGGCCTCCAACGCAGCCTACCAGCTTAGTGGATCGCACCAGGGTCCCTAGACAGACTTTTCGAGGCCTTGATCGTACTCTATTATAGGCCAATTATCCGGTCCGTAAATGGAAATTGATAAGAAAGAGCTCATTCAAGGTGTATCTTGTTCGAAATTATTTTTCTTGCTAGCTTTCATTTACTGCCAGAAAAAGTGTAGTATTGAAAAACAAACTGTATTGGATTACGTTCAAACCAGAAAGTTAGGGATGTGATGCATTTGATAAATGGTAAATTTAGAGGCTGTATAAGAGTTGATTTACTTCGGTAAGAGAACAATATGAAATACCAGGAACTGAATTTCTTGCAACTTCAAATTGATCTCCGTTCGCATGTGCTGAGAGACATGTTGTAATCAATGTTCCGATGTCAAAATACAGAAGTCACCTGCAAAAGTGGGTTGGCAGTGAGGAAGAAAACATAAATTAGCGACGAACAGCTCACACCGTGCAGAACAAACAAATCTTTTTGACTTTTCAGATACAACTGCCACTGTGCTCCAAAATACCGTGGTTCCCGCTGTCAGTTCCTTGAATACTGTACACCCAATCCTTGCGTAAACGGCGTGTGCTCGCAGAGAAGAGACGGATTTTCATGTGAATGCACCGCTGGTAAGGCGCATTGATTGCGGTAGCATATTGCGCTGTGAACAGAGTTTTGGATTTGAACAACTTTGCACTGCAAGTGTTGTGCACATAAGATGTAGCCTACGCTAACGCTGAATATTCGACTTATATCGTTCTATGTCATCACTGTCTGCAAAATGTAAATCGAAAACTGCAGTTTGATAAACTTAACGCAAGTTAAGTTAAAAGCAAGTTAAAAGATAAAGTTAAATTTTAGTCATGAATCTAAGGCTCTGCGGTTTACCGTGCGCTTTCGAGGAATCTTCCTGCCGAGATCTGCTTTCATAACTTTGCGGTGATTCAGACTGTGCATATTATCCACACTGTAGCAGTATGTCTTCACAAGGGTGACGCAGTTGAATCAAATCGTAAAGTACACGAAAACGATTTCACGTAATTTACGCAACTTCAGTCCATATTCAAACAAAATCCAGCATTGTGGTTATAACGTGTGTTTGAAACTACCGTTCCCATGCTTTATCTAAGCCTTGCTTAAGTTTCTAATCATTTCACCCGTAAGCTTTTGCTGCGTCGCCCTTCAGGAGACTTCTTGCTGAAATTAAAGTCGTGATAATAGTTTTACTCATACAGCAACATGCAATTGATCAGCTTGGCAAGATGATGTACTGAACGAGGGAATTAGAACTGCATTGTATAACGTTTTCACTCCCACACGAAACACAGTAGACCTAAACATGCATGGCAGTAATAAGGAGCACACAAATACACGAACGAACACAAAGATTGATACGTGGCGGTAGTAGAAAACGTACGCTTGATGGCGCTAACACAATAACTTTGATGAAACGTAAGGATGAAGGGCGTACGCATGTGTGACGCCATCACGTTTGTTATAATATAATGCTGCGATGACTTCCAAGTGGACCAATTTACAAAATGCATGGGGAGGGTGGGAGGCTGCGAAGGACCAGGGGTCATTTAGGCTGCAGACCTCCCAAGGACAAAGCTACTTACAGTATAGTGTAAAGGGAACAGTTCATAGTAGTAAGCAAAGTCTGTTGCTCTGAGCATAATGTTTAATATGCGCAATGCAGTTATATGGCTTATGGAAGCAAAATGCCTTAGGCAATATCATTCCACCAGAAGAAAGGAAAGCAAGAAAAGCTACTCAATCTTTGTGTCCAATGCATGATAACTTGAATAAGCGAACGCTTTCCACCACGAATTTAACAGTTATCATTGCTAATTAAATACTACACAATATTGGCTATAACTCCGGTTATTACTGTATTATTTACTTCCATAATGTTCTTTGAAATTGTGGAAGAAATAAGTGTGTTTTATTACTATCTAAAGATCAATATCACGGTTTGTAGACTTTGCACGATTTTTAACTGTACTGCATT
>JGI24159J19872_10014164_pt1 | contig 10321 bp, 6 predicted proteins | sample Ectturendosymbi4_FD_19872 | JGI IMG/M metagenome (IMG submission 19872) | reverse complement strand
AAAGAAGTTTAATTAAAACTAAACTTCCCAAATCTGTGGAGGGTTTAAATAGCTCTCTAGCTCTAGCGGCTGGCGAGTTATGACCAAAAATGTACCAGACATCGTGGCCAGCGCAAGCATTAAAGTGTTAAAGAACAGTTACTGACAGACGTGTAACTCAAGATAATGGTAATATAAACAAATTCTGGAAAGGCAGTCGCTGGTTTTGCTGTTAATGCCTGGTGACCTTCTGTTATTTCTTATGACTGGAATCAAGAAAATGGCTGTTTGGAAAATTACATTTGTGTCTGAGCATTTAGACCTGTTTTTTTTTCACTGAAACATTTTGGTCATTTTTAGTCAATTACTTCTGTAGTGTGTACTTTTTAACATGTACCCATTTGCATTAACACAAATGACAAGATGCGTTTAAAGGTCCTTTGTTCGAAGAAATAGTATGGTTTCTAGCATGAAATTCACCTTTGATTTTTTATAAAAAGTTGAAAACCTCTGATTTCTCGTCACAAGATAAAGTGCAATTTAACCTGCAAAGATTAGGAGAAAATAAACTGGTTATCGTGCTGAAAAAGTAAAATGTGTTTCCACAGGTGAAAACCTCAAGAAAAGTCCACATGTATTTACATTGCTTTTTTGTACTTTCCTGAAAATGTACTGTCATGCAAAGCCGTACTATTTTGCTACCAGTTAGTTATCACTTTCATGTTATGTTGCTGCTAATAAACGAAATGGTTCCTAGTAAACTTTGCCAGCAATCTAGGAAACCTTGCTGGTAAGTCAAATGGTTCCTAAGAAAATGTCCTACTTTATAATTGCGTGCCGTGCATTTCACGCTTAGGTTTGCAATGGTATCATCAGGGCTGCAGAAAGTGTGGAAATCAGGAAGGAGCTTCCCGGGAAATCATGCATGCTCGCGGGAAATCAATCAGCTGCAAGTCAAGCAAAATCAAATAATGCACGAATAATTGCAAGACAACCAAAAAACTGACTGTACGAATTTCCTTGCTCGGTCATGGTGGTCCAATACCTGCCTTTGTGATGGCAAGAGTTACCCCTGCCTAACAATGGTAGTCTTATGCAGTCGCTGGTTGCGTGCAGGGTTTCAATTTGGCATTTTTGAAGCCAACTTTTGAAATTCAGGCTTTGTTTTGATGCACTTGGCTTTTTTCGTAAATCAAAAAGACCAGTCAAAATCTTGCTTGTTTTATATTTTTTTCAGTCTGAAAGGTTTGGCTTGAGCAAAACACTGTCTGAGGTGCATATTCATTACAAATCTCTTCCGACGGGAATCTATGACCATGCAGGGTACAAAGAATATTGCAGAGATTTTACTGCTGCCCCAAAGGTTTTGGATGTATTTAATATGAAACAAATGTACGACAGTGTATTTACGGGGAAAGAAAATGCTTATAAAAATTGGAATTGCATTGTATTGATGTTTCTGACGAGTTTTAGTATCTATATTTGTTTAATTGTGTGTTTTATGTGGAGCTTATATGTCTTAGGACTGCTATCTGGTTTATTTTGGCTTTTTTGAGACAAGGTCTGGCTTTTTTAGTGAACTTGATTGTGTGTCGTAGACTTGTAATGGCGACGGAAAGTTGTTAGTTTAAATATTGCTGCTATGATGACACGTGTAATCAAGAGGACATTGAGGCCAAATGTCCTTAAAACTACGTGCGTTTATGCAAGCGAACTTCATTGCATTAGATAGCAGAGTGGACGGTGGCACTAGCATCAGCTGGAAACTTGTGAATACATTCAGATTGTTAATACTTGTCTGCACGACTGCTCTGGTTAGTGTTTGCCTTACTGGGTAACCAATTGGAATGGTATTGCATTTCGAACGTAGTGCCATTCAAAAATGCTCAACTCTGCCTAAACCAGCGTCGACTAACAAGCTCACTCCGGTAACTGCGCACTCGCACTTAAAAAATGCTTGCATCGAATGCCCAGAAACTTTTAACACTGTCTGAATATCCTTCTACAGGTTGAATCGGTTAAACTAATTTCGCCATGACCGAACTAGCCACAACAATCAACGTTTGAAACACGACACCATAATCACTTCAAATGCTGCACCCACTAGCAAATGAAACCACTTTTCTGAAAGTCGCATGCGGCTCTCAGCAGTCTTTCAATAAAACCAGTAGCGTAACCAGCCCAAAAATTGGGGGGCCAAACTGTTAACATTATTTTGTTTGGGATACCACCTCTCAAAGCACAAAACGACTATCTAAAAGGGAGAATGGCCCCATAGGCCCCTGGCTACGCTGATGAATGAAACCTCTAGTATTTTGTGTAACAGACTTTGTTCTGCAAGAAAACAAAACGTGTGAGTGAATTGACTTGCATTAAAATTTTTTTTAATGCGACTCTCTCACAAAATTGCAGATCTGGATTTGGCTCCCTTCAGCAAAAAGGTTGAGAACCACTGGCTATACTGTGCAAGACCCGCAGGCATGCCGTGATTACACGACTTGAGGGTAGGAATTGCTCGACCCTGCTGTCCGAGTTCGTAGACCTACAATCTTGCCGTAACACATTTGTTAGAGATCATTAAAATTTATTACCCATAGGATATCTTTAGTTTGGTATCCAGAAGTCTCTCAATGGTCTACAAACTTCAATGTGGTTGATCGATAGATACCATGTTACCGTTTTCCAAATGCCGGCAATTGTTGCGTAGCTTCATGTAAGCAGTCTATATATTACTTACATAAATTATCTGAAACTCTGATGTAGTAAAAAATTCCCTTGTAAATTGAATAGTGCCCACAAAATATAAATTTTAGAAACGCTTTAAGCAATGATTAGGTGCGAGAATTTGTCACTTCATGGTGAAGATTTGCAACTCCCATCGGTTTTGCACTCCTTCAGTATCTCGTTTCTGCATACCAAGCCTCGCGTGGTACACTGCGGCGATGCAACTGTTTGCGTGTTGAACGTGAACCGATACTAGTTGGCTGAATCAATCCAGGTTGATCTATGTGAACGCGGTGATAGTTAAAGGCTCTTGAGTGCAACGTTTTCAAGAAAACAAATTCCTTTTACAATGTCATAAAGGGGCGATCGTCTTCAACTTGCGGCCCACGGGAAATTTTGACAAGCTTCCCAGGAAATTTTCATTTTTTCAAGCCCTGGGTATCATATTTGAATCTTGCTAGCTGCAAACAGCATGATACACAGCCACAAAAGCTATGGATATTGCGTACCTACTGATTACAGCTTAGTTGTTTTTAGGTCCCTACACTACTACAGACCTTGTTTGATCATTCTGATGAGAAAGTAAGATGTTGCAGTTTATGTTTTTCTTTGACAAGTTGCATCACTTGTGTCCAGCGAAGATGCCACAGCCTTAGCGATGATTAAACCAAGTTTATGGTCTGAAAATAACAAAACATTGTTCATTAATTAGTGATTTTGGGTACTTAATTAATCAGTTAATTAATTACCCAAAATCCAAAACTTCCCCATTTTTCAATGCAAACTAGAAGACATGCCACATCTTTTGAGGGTTTGAACAGCTCTCTAGCTCAACAGCATGCGAGTTACAGAGGTGCAAAGTAGCGTCAAAATACAGGTTTACCGTGGGCTTTCAAAGTACGAATATTTCGTACACAGCTGCTGAAGGTGTTAAATTGACCACAAATGTTTTCTGAAACATGGGAGCATCATCAGTGTGAAAGTAATAAAACAAAAATGTGTGATGCTTAATGAAACCATGAAAGTAAACAAAATCATTCGAACTAGGAAACACATATTTTAGAATACAAGTTCATTTTACTTAGGTCCTAGTTGCATGTGGTGTATGTAAATTTTTTTGCTGCAAAAAAACTATTAGAACAAAGTATGTTGAGTTATATGGTGCGACAACTGTGCCATAATTTAAATAGCCAATATTAAAAATTTTCATGAAAATTTTGAATGTTTGCATGCTGACCTGATTTTTTTGAAAAACTACTACTTTTGAATGAAAGCGTGCGAGACAAGCAGCATTCTGACATTTGTTGAGGTTATTTACAAATCTGATGAAACATTAGATACACTGAATGCATTTTCAATAACTGTGTTGCTTTCAATGACATCAATAAATGAGAATGGCAGTTCATCTGAAAACAAAGATGTATTATATTGTTACCTTTGATCTATTCAATCCCTATCACCATGATCAACTTCAATTCAGCTTGCATTCAGTTTTATGTCAAACTAAGTCAGTGATGAAAACGTTTCAACCTGACTAGTAGTTCTTGTTTTTGATAAATTGCATGTTACATGTGGTTAAAAATGTCAACTAAATTATAAAATAATCGCCAGAAGAACGAATTAATCTGCTTGATTTGAAACCTGGTGGCAATTGCTATGCCACAACTTGAGGAGCAAAAAGAACTGACTAGTAGTGTTCACCTTGCACAGTATTTAACTTCTTTATGTTCATTCTTGGTTGAAACAGTTCAAGTGCATGAGTTGCTTGGCAATGCTCGGCAATGTAGGCATATTTGAAATTTGATTTTGTAAGTCACTTAAAATAGGTCAATACAAGTGAAATAAGGTTATTTTTTATACTAAGTATTTTTAGTTACGCATTGGATTCGATTTACTTAGTAGTTTAGCTAACAGTGAAGCTGGCAAATTCATGATGCAACCAGTAATCATTTTGTTACAAGAACTTAGCTGTTCTTTTTCTGTCACTATTGACTTCAGCAGCTTTGTCATTATATTTGGAGCTTTCTGAAACTACAAAATTGTTCTGGGTAATGTTTTTGAGCTCAGTTATTCAGTTTGCTGTCTATAAATTGTTCATCCTAAGAGTCATGCTTTCATGAGATTTCTGTACATCTTTTTATTTATTTGGGTACTAATTCTTTACCTGATTGTGATCTTTTCACAGCAAGATGGAAGCTTAACTTACTGCAGGATAAAAGCATAACTAATTGGTGCAAATGTCTTTATAGAGGTTGTTTCAAAGTGTGTTGCTTGTTATACCCTGATGCTAAGATTTTGTACAATTGTTGGTGCAGGTTTTTGGCAGATATGATTATTTCTTTTCACAAAAGTTACTTGGATCAATTCTGCTGCACTGTGGATATCATCCATTTTGTTCATCACCATTACTTCAAAAACCCTCAACATTTTTTCCTTGATGCAATATCTAATGCACCATTGGAAATTGCTTGTCATGCTCTCAGTCAAAGATATGCCGTTAAGCTAAATATTATGTTTTATGTTCGATTAAATCGAGTTCTGCGTATGTATCGGATGAACAGCATTTTTTATACATGGGAGATTGATATCAGATGCAAGTAAGATTTGTATACAATTGTGTGGGTTTTTCTAATATATGTTAATCAATAATTGATATACAGTTTGTTTTTTTATGTAAGATCAGGATCTAAAAAGCTAGTATTTAGCATAGTGAGAAAACATACTGTACTACTCATAGAAATATCCTTGAAATAAGATATACAAATCCTTACTTCACTTATTCTTCATCACTATTAACACCTTCTATGCAGTGCTCTGTTTTTCCGAATGTACAAATTCTTACTTGACTTATTCTTCATCACTAATGCTGTTGCTGGCGGATGGTATGCTTTGGCATGTAGTAATGGACGGTGCCAGCTGAATGGATGGACTTCATTACCGGCAGCAAGTAATTTTGTAGATATAGTTCCTTCTAGTGTTAATTGCAGGAAATATGACTTGAAGTAAGATTGTGGTAAGCTTCAGATTTTTTAATTTTTGGAAAGGCTTGGACACATGAAATGTACTGGAAGAGATTTCCTTTAATTGAAAAGTAATTGACTTCAGAGAAAAATTTTTAATGTGCTGTAGTTAGTTTTTTAGATGAAAGTTTTATGTAGCCAGGAGGTGATTCATTTTTGTATGTTTTGTTTCATCTGTCTAAGTTTTAAAGGTCATTGAGAGCTGTGATGCTAACAAAAAACAAGGGGGATGGTGCTAACTCAGTGGACATAAGTGTTCACCTCATATGCTCCAGCAAGAAGCAAAATTGAGGCTTTGGTCTGATGTCAACTGTTGTCACCCAAAATTAAGTGTGAAAGCATAAGCAAATTTTGATAAACCCACATTAGGAATGATTTATTAAAACTAACAGTGACTTTTTTGTCTCAGAAAATATGTTTCTGGTAGAATATTTTAGACAGAATCCAGAAGAGACAAGTTTTAAGTTGATCTATATGTTTAGACAACTGAGAACAAACTCTTGTCGAAATTTCAATTTTAAGTTCATAAATAAAATATCCACCCTTTCTGCTGCTCTGAAGTAACACGTGATAACTTAGGCAGATCTTTGAAAATTAGGTTTCTGTAAAGACCTCAGCTACTTGTGCATTAATGCTTTCAAGCTGCAGTGTATAAGACCTGTAATGTGGAGATACAATATAATTATACTTGGTTGAAAACTAAAACAAAATATCTGTTTTAGGTCTAGGCCAAACTGAGTGAAGTTGATCATGAATTAAAACTTTTGTGATTACTTCATTGCTGGTACAGTTGTTCCTGTGCTCCCGAGCTACTGCTGTCAGTATAGTCATCTGACTCTATCACAGTTTTCTGTGTATTTATCTTCCTTTCATTGTGACTTGCGCAACTTGCAGAAATAAGCATGCATCAGAAACCTAAATCTAAAAATTAAGAATATATTAATCTACATTGTTTTTCAATGATCATCTGACTTCAGCAACTTTCTTAATTTTTGCCATGGTTGCAATATTTTTTGGCTGTTGCATTTGCCTTCAATAACATGTTTTATACAAAAAGAGACTAAATTATGAATGTGAGGCGTTTACCATAACTCATTATCTCTTTACTGCAGACACATGGTCCATATCACAAGCATAATCAAATAACACAAGAGCAAAAAAATGGTTAGTCATTCCACATTACAGAGTAAGTGTTAGCACACAATCAACACTGAGAGGAACAGAACACTTTCACAGCACCGCAACTATAGCATCATTCACTTGTCATGATACAGGAATCGGGCAGTGAGATAGAAATGAAGTCATTCTAACATCAAATTTTTAGGTGAACAGCTAACAGCAAATAAAGTAAAATAAATCGGATGGGGGTGCTCATTAGCACACACAGGCATGTAAATGTTTTACTCCAGGTTTCAAATGTTTTGCAACACATTTAGCATGAGACTGACAGCCAATCGTTTTTACTGAATTTAAAGCAGGATCTGGCAATTGGTGTCTTACCATTATGTATTCACTTTTTGTGTGTTTGGCTTGCACATGTCGTGTACATCAGGGCTTCTCAAACTTTTTTGTTCTGCAACCCCATTTTGAAAATTTTTTTCTATGCGACCCCATTAACCGATAGTCTTGAGCCCCAGATACTAATGATACATGTAAACGTCCCATTACAAATTTCAAAGTCAAAGGGCATTTTTGTCTGTGGCGAAATCATAAAAATGCACACAATCCACGAAAGTAACAATGCAGTTATAAAACTACCAAGTGATGGAAACAGTAAGGTGAAAAAATTATGGAAGCACTTGATAATTTTGCACAGACCATCCATTCGCAGTGGCGTGCCGAGGTCTGGTGATGCCCGGGGCGAGTGCTTGATTGTATACCCCCCTACCACATTCTACCTGTAGTATTGAGCAGTGGCGTATGGTAGTCATTGTTACTAGATAAAGTGCTGTTTGTGACGTCATATTCACGTTTGCAAACCAACATATTGGCGAAATTTGTTGACAGAACATGTATATTATTCTACAGTACACCCACTATTCTTATCCTTTGTTGTACAATTTTGTCACTGTGATGAACATAAATTATTAGCGCTCCAAGCTAGGGGACTGGAGCAAAACACAGCACTCAACGCTAAGACCAGAGCAATGCATAACTGCAAAAATATCCGGCAACGCGTTAAAACAGGGGAGTAGAAGACACTCAGTGCTACGTCAGTGCAGTTCACAACTGCAAAAACATCAGGCTGCGTGAATGTCCCGTCGAATTGCAGTTGAGCAGAGAAGGTATGCGGCTGGGATGGCGGATACCCAGGGTTGACAGTGTGAAACTTGCTAAACTACACGAGAATTGAGAATGCCCATAAAGCACGCAAAAAACGTTCGTTTTTCATTATGTGGCTGTTACAAATGTACAACTACTGGGGGGACAGAATACGGGCTTGTGTGAGCCGTTATGAACAATCCGCCTGAACTCCCAATTAAATGACAAAGCTCGAAAGATGCACATATTGCAAGCACAGGTGTGCGGCTCTATTAGCGCACACTCAGGGTTGCCACGTCAAAAAACGACACGGGAACTTAGTGATGCACAAGTTGAAATAGGACAGTTTTGAAATTTGTTTCAGAAATTCAATTAAACGTGCATAATTATCTTTCAATCCTTTTTTGAGATTCTCTCTTGATCGCACGATCTGGAAAAAGTCACGTCTCTATCAGTTTAATTGGGTGCGCGCTGCACACCTAGAGCATAGGTGCCTGGTATTGAAGAATGTGAGAGTTACGGGCGTTTGAATACACAAAAACTAGTGTTGACAAAAAACAAGTTTTAAAAAATTAAATCTATGCAACAATGTGTTTGTAGCCTTACAATAGGAAAATTCATCTAGTTAACAGCATTTGAATTTTTGTAATCTTACTCTTTGGATGCCCGGGCCTGTCGCCACATTGTCCCCCCCTCTACACGCCACTGTCCATTCGTAGATTGATACAAGACAATGCAGGACGAAGGACATTCTCAACATTTTTTTTAATTGATGGCTTTTGTACTTGATGGCTATTAATTCTGAAAATGACGCTTCACACAAGTATGTTGTGCAAAGTCTAAGAGTTTGAGCGGCTAGATCAGGAATGACTGGGCATTCATTTCTCGTTCTTATCCAAAAATGACATAAACTCTATTTTATAAATTCTAGTTGCAAGCTTTTGTCGTTCAAAGCTCCGCAAATTCATCCTGGGCATGGCAGGTGTGTGACCTCATGAAATTTCAATTGTGTATCATAGGCGTAACCAGGGTGGAGCTAAGGGGGCCATTCCCCCTAAATTTTAGCATATCTTTTTTTGTGCGGCAACCCAAACCAAATAGTATTGCTCCTCACGGCAGTCTTCGTCAAAATATTTGGCCTCTCCCATATTTTGGCCTGGCTTCGCTACTGTTGTGTGTGGTTTGTGGATAAAGCTTCCTGAATCAAAGTCCAAAGTACTTCTGAAACCATGTTTGAAGCTTTTAACTTTAGTCTAAAACTACTCAGTGTACTCTCAAAGCAGTTAGCCTAATCCCTAGAAGACTAGACCTAGAGTTCTATGCACAAGCATGGCTTCGTGTCAGAATGAATGCAAAAAGGTCGATATTGGTCAGTACGTTAAAACAATCATGACTTAACAACGTATAACTTGTGTGCTTGGTTGATTATTATCATTTGATAGCTCAGGCAGACATCCTAGTAAACAACTGACAGCATGAAACACGTTATTGGCCCTAAAATCCAATAGAAATAGATTCACTACAAGCTTACTTTTAATTTTTTTCCAAAGTTTACAAAACCTTGTATATCTGATTTGTTAAGCCAAATTTTTTTGCGACCCAAAATTACATTTCGCGACCCCATTGGGGTCGCGACCCACAGTTTGAGAAGCCCTGGTCCAATACATGTTAGAGGTGCTGGAGGAATCAGAAGAAAATACAGAAATACTAAGGCGCCACAAAGCACACGGAAGGTTTTTGTTGCTACGCAAAAGCAATACTGATGAGACGCATACACTGAAACCATGCACCAACAAGCTCTTGTAGAAATTTCATTAAAATCGTGTCCATAATTTCCAAGTTCCAGTGGACTATATTTGAACCAATGAGAGGTTATGTTAGTCTTAATGTGAATTTACTCCTCACAAATGCTTTGGCTGAACAGTAATGTGTATTGATTAAAAATTGGAACCATTCTAGGCAACAAACAAAATATCCTATTAGCAAAATGTTAAGTACTCTGTTTCTAGACTAGAGCAAAGCCTTTGACTGTGCTGATCATACTGCCATCAATGATTAAATGCTAGCTGTTCTATTTTCATACACATTAAACGAAGCGTGTTTGATTTGGTGTGCTACAATGTAGTCAGGAACCATGTGAAGTAATACATATAGCTCTGTGCGCAGGAGCGTCACGGAGTAATAAGTTCTGTGCTTCAGCATTAAGGTATGTGCTAGCTACTCATGGAACCACATGTGCTTGTATTGCGAAATGACTTGTCCTACGTTTGCCTTAATTGTCTAATCAAAAAAGGCAATGATTTCACTAATTCCTTGTATTCTGTGCATGATCAAGG
>JGI24159J19872_10014163_pt1 | contig 10322 bp, 4 predicted proteins | sample Ectturendosymbi4_FD_19872 | JGI IMG/M metagenome (IMG submission 19872) | reverse complement strand
GCATCCGCATTGGAGAATTTCCCTGCTACAGTCATTATGCCGAGCGCTTGGCCAGACTGAAGCAAGTTCCAATTTTTAAGGTCTTGGCACGACCCGGCCTATCAGACATGAAGCGAGCGCTCTAACCACTAGGCCACACGTCCGGACAGCAGATCACTGGCATTTAAATTAACCTAGCAGAACAACGGCAAGTTCAGAGTCACGGGCGAGAATAGGTTGTTCGTAAGTTATTATTCTAAAACCATGCCACTGGATCTGAACAGATTTACCGCTTCAAACCTTAGATGGTGATTTTAGCGAGTGTGAGAAGAACAGTCATTGCTAAAGTTTCGTAAAAAGATGGTGAACGTTGGCTCGTGAGATTAGCGAAATTAGGTAAAAATTAGATGATATTTGACGTGCGGAAAGAACTTGCAATTTTAAATTGGTGGAAAAATCTCTGCTATTAAATCAACATTCTTTTTGCTTACTTTTGAGGTTCAGAACATAAACGGCAGACGACATTTGTGTCAACGTAATGTCTTCATAGTACCACGCGTTTTTTGACAGTCTTTACACGTATTAGCTCAATGTAGGAATCTTGTAGACAGTTGTTATATGCAGCTAAAGCAACAATCCTGCTGTATATCCTATTTTCGCACGGGATATTTATGAAAAAAACATCAGCGTCCAAACAACACGCACTAAACATTTCCTGGAGTCGTTGTTAACACATGTGTTCCCAGAAATAACACATGTGTTCCCAGAAATAAAAAATGTGCTCCCAGAAATACGTTGAAAGGTGTGCCTCAATTTCGAATCTGATAAAATGTTACTAAAGTTGTGTTAACCCTGTTTTATCAACTGCACATAAAAATGAAGCACATTATGCAATTATGTGCAAACCTATCAAATAAAGCTTTATTTTAATATCGTAATAAATTATTCTTGTTTTCACACAAGGATTTGCTTTCTTCTTTTTACTTTTAGCACGCTGGTGGGGGGCCACTAGGGGATCTTTCCAAAATTTTTCTAGGGGAGGGCCAAAATTAGTGAAATTTGTTTTTTCCACTCGAAACTAAAGAAAACAACCTTTTTTGCTACAATTTCCAAAATCAAGGGGGGCTTTGGGCCCCCTGCTTCCCCTTCCGACGTCCATGAATGATACGTATGTTTATCAATGCCGGAAGCGGTGTATCGTCGTTTTGTGTCTTTGCTCGCAACGACATGTTAATCTTATTTTACGCTGTGTTGGAGATCGGATGCGGTTGGGCAGAAGGCGGGACAGCAGTTAACGTCAAACAAAGCTTGTACTAACACAAGCAAAGCCAGTACGCTGACAGCTGAATTATCTTCCACGTATTAGACAGATCACTGCTATTCCAACTTGAACAAGCCGCCGAAGTGTCCAGTGCAAACACGAAAATAAGCCATCTGTGAGCGCAGTGCATAAAACTTGCAGATCCCATCCAAAAAGCAAAGCTGATGAGCCCTTTGATGTTGCCAGGCTGTCGACGTAACAATTGGAACCTTGATATGTCTAGAATACAGAGCATGAAGTAAAGGGTTTAACGAACGAAGTAATTCGTTTGATTATGTTACCATACTTTATTTGAAAAACTGTTTTACATTTGCATTGATTTTATGCTAAAGGGCACATTTTCAAAAACACACTATAAAAGGTGTTGAAATGGAGCAGTCGACAACGTGTTTCAGTGTTGCACTGTATGGATAAATATTCAGTGTGTGTGTAATTGAGGCACTGCAGAAACAGTGATTTGTTCGTTAAAAGTACAGATCAGCTAAGCGCAGATCCTTTCATTATCATAATGTACTAAGCAACAGTAAGTTTAGTGCCATTTCTTCACCCTAAGGCCCAACCAGACAAAGAAAAAGTTTTCTTTTATATCACTTGCATTTTACAAACAAACGAACTCTGAACAAAAAAAAACATAGAAAAGCTAAACTCTGTAAAGATGAGTGAAAACTTGGCACACTGGCACTTTCCTTTATGAACTATGGAAGTAATTTCTGGTAGTTTGATCATTTCACTTCACTTTTCTTATTCTCAGTGTGAATTCACTTTCGGTTATAAGTTCGCCACACAGTAAAATGTTGATGAATGAACTTCAAGACATTGCTCATTGCCGTGGCATTCCTGAAGCCTCAAATTCCAACACAAAACCCTTTGTAATGCGTTGTTTTCATAAAATAGTTTGTATTTAAACAGTTAATCTCCACAAACGCGACGGATTTGAATCAATCCACATTTTTTTAAAAATCAATCTGCAAGTTTTTAAAACTACTTGTAGCGTGTTGGCTTCACAAGGTGACTGTAGCGATACTGCATTTTTTATTTGCAACTTGACCTGCCAACAATTGCAGAAATATAATGAGGCCTGTTGCCCAATATTGATGGCGAAACAAGAACAATTTCTTCAAATGTATTTGATTAATATTTTTTTATGAAAGTATTTTCTAGCACTGCGCAAAGCATCATTTTTTGTTCTTTCACAAAAAAAATTTCAATTACTTATGCAAATATTAAACGATACAGAAACTAATTCTAGAGAACTAGAATAATTCTCATCAGCAGTTTAACGCAGTGTAAAAGCGATAGAGGAACAATTGACTTTTAATCGTGAGTAGACGTTCCTTCTAGTGACATGCGTTGCTCGAAATTCCTCAGACTGCGTTCATTGACAGTGAAGGTATTGGTTTCCATGACAACAATTTTCAACGAAAAAAGGCCAAACAGGCTCCAGGAGTAACGTTTACTGCGAAAAAGCAGTTCTCAGCAACTCGGGAAAGTATAAAAGGATAATTTTGAAAAGCGATGCATTGGTTGAGCGCAGAGGCGATCTGGATTTAATGGAAACCCGTAGTTAAGATTGAATTGAAAAAAAGTGTTTGTAATGCGTTTTTTTTCTTTACATGAAGTATTGTGCAATGGTTTCAATAGTTTTTTTCCTTTTTTTCGCAAAATTAAATAAAACAATGTCAGTATCAGACAGGGGATGGTGTTTTCAAAAATAAATATTGAACCTAATTTTTTGAACGCTATTTTACAGGTTTTTCAGTAATTTCATGTAATTCCAAAGATATGAAGGTCTTACTTTTCCAAGTAAGCTTTTATCTCCTTATAGCTTATGCTAAATGCCAAGATTGCAGATGTATGTCAATCTGTGATTCTGGAGAGCAATCCTCGTCTAAGGGACAATTTTGGGTCAACGGAGGATTTAATCGCTTAGGTCAACTACGAAAAGCTGGCGTTCCTGGAAAAAGAGGCCCCCCGGGGCCCGTCGGGCCACCTGGATTGCAAGGCCCGAAAGGTACACAAGGAGATCCAGGTTCTAGAGAAGGCGTTGAAGCTTTTCAACAAAAAATACTGAACATTATTAATGGAAAGCAGCTGGAGTTGACACTTCTGAGTTGCTTGTCATATTTTGATGTCGCTAGTGATATCATTGCAAATATTATTACATCGCTGTATGGTTTATGACATCACTATTTGGTTGAAATCACTTTAATGACTTGCATCAATACTTTTAAACTTAGTCGACAACTTCATCGAAGCCGATCTTTACTTACTGCAGAGCAGTTCTGTGAGCTGTGGAAGAATAAGATGATGCACGCAACTAGTAATTTCAAAATAATGATGTTTTAGTAAGATCTAAAAAGTGCTACTGCTCAGGTTTAAACATCATTCTGTGTATGTTCACGATTGATCCAATCCACTTTATTTGCCTTCTCTACTCTTGCTTTTGCGTTTCACCGTTTCGCCCGTGATCATTGCTTGGAGATTTCAGGAAGAAGGATGCGTAGTGTTTCGTGCAATTGATATCCTGTAAAAAACATTTACTCCATTGCTTGCTTATGTTACCTTTGTGGAGACTAGTCCTAATTTGAATATATATATGTGCAAGTTGGAGTTTCTTAAGAAGAAAGCCGAGCCAGGGGCATGGTTCTGTTACAGGCAAGTTTTGCCTGAAACAAGTACTGCTATACAAGAGGCTAAGCCTGAAACAAGTACTGCTGTACAAGAGGTTAAGCCTGAAACAAGTACTGCTGTACAAGAGGCTAAGCCTGAAGCAAGCACTGCTGTACAAGAACCAAGCTTGGACATACGCCCTCACCTCGAGTCCAGTCAAACAAGATTCAAAACGACTTTAACCAATCAGCACGCTCCATTCGATCATCCGATCTTGAAGCTAGTCACGAAAATCGTGACACAAAGACGTAATCGCCTCGATAAAGCCGTTAATGATGCTAGGCGGCCGGATGTGGTTAAGCCGCATTCGAATATATGAACTAACCATTGATAAAGCAATGACTTAATGAGAAGTAATTAGGAACCAATCAGGACACTCAAATGAAAGGGGAATGCCCAGGAATTCGAGTATAAAAAGGCTCGAAATCGCACCCAAAAGTTCGGTTGAAATTGAATTCACTCGAAAGCAGTTTCTCTCCTTCTGTCTCTCAAACCCTTAAGGTTTGGCTTCAGAAGTAAAACAACTACTTCGGCCTGAGGATGTACCCCCTCAGGATGAAACGGTTCGGTTAGGGAATTATNTGTGTTCCTTCCTGATCATTCTGAAACCAAGAAGTAGAAAACTCTTGCCTTCGCCATGAGGATGTACCCTATCAGGTTGAAACAGTTCGGTTAGGGAATTGTATTTGTTCCTTCCTGTTTGACACCGAAAGCCAAGAAGGTATACAAGAGTTGGGGTTTTAAACTGGTTAGCCCCAGCAGGATCCCGCCAGGCTAAAAGTAACTTGTCCGGGATAATCTCTGTTAAAATGGACGACAAGAATTGGCTTGTCCGGGTTAATCCCTGCCAGTTTATATGACTACTTACACTCTGTTAAGAGTTAGGTGCTGTCAAACTAAAAACCGATGTAACATGATACTGTAAGCTCTTATTTTACAAGAAACAATGAAGTTAAAATGATAGTCAGTTAGATTGGCATGTCACTATGTGATCAAAACTAAACGAACCACTGAAAACATTCAGTCACGAAAGAAACTGCTACGCACTTTGACTAATGATAAATTTCCGTTGAGAAGTTTCTAGCAACACTCGGAATGACCAGAATTTGATACCGAGGGTTGAAGCGTGAGGACAGACAGAATCATAGGCAAGTCATTGTGCGTTGGGACACAATTAATATATAGATTAGAATCAATTTATTTTATTAAGAATATTAAAAAAAAAAAAGTTTGCATGAGAGTTCTTGTTCGAGAAGTGTACGAGAATGAAACATTATTGTTGGTGAGTACCATTGTTGATTTATCGTGATATACCTTTTGTGAACAATAAAATTTATGAGATAAGAATAACTACGAATGTTGTCTGTAAATTAAATAGAAAAGTATCAGAGACAAGGTCTTTTAAGCAGACTCGCTTCTGTGATAAAGGGCCTGGGTACAGTAAAGAAGCGAACCCACTTTAGATTACTACTGTATCCGAAGGGGTTACTTATCCTCTCATTGTAGAGCAAAGAACCTTAACAGTTCTTCGAAATCTGAAAGCAAACCTGGAGCTTTCATTGACATGGTACTCCGTAATGTTAAGCTACGCAAGTTCACATCTTGATTGTTCAGTTTGAACTTTGCAGGTTGTTAATATAGAAAAATCACTGTTTTCCACATAGCTTCTAAAAGCAGCATAAGGCTCGCGCTTGTCCAGGAATGGGTATATATAACTGTTTGTTTTGTCTTTTTCAGCCTTTAACCAATCTCTATTTTCACTTCAATCAAAAATGAACACTACAAACGAGCAACTGCAACTGCTGCTAACTCCAAAATCGTGCGAAGTATCTGAAGTAGACGGAACTCAAAGATTAAAATCGGGAGAAGAAGTGTATTGCTATCAAGGGTGGCAAGTAAGTTGAAGGAAGTGGATCTATTTAACCAAAAAGATTTTAATATGAATGTAACTCTTTGGGCATTCCCATGTAATGTGCACAAAGCTTATAGCAGTAAAACCTTGTTATCCAATCTGCAGCTTCAAATTTTTAATTAATATCGAGTCTGTGTTCAATGAAGAAAAAACGACTTTTGGATGACGTCAAAGAAATCCGAGATGTATTCACTGTTTTATAAAAAAGATATATTTGCTGTTTTATAAAAAAAAGTTCAAGTTTTCTCTAGGAGCTAAAAACCTGCAGAAAGTGCCCTTTGTTGAAATTTTTTCCCGGTTTCATCTTGCGCCATTTAAAAGAAAAAGGCAAAAGTTTCAGCATAAATGGTTTGTTTTCAACAGAAAGCAGCTTACCAACGCAGCTTACCAACTGGTTGATTAGAAAATATTTAATTTAGATTGATTAATAATCAAGGCACGAATTTTGTCTGCCTTGGCTAGATATCTCGTGGGAAAGTCGCGTCTATCACAGTGGTCGGAAACCTATCCCGAATTGCGGGACAAAAGCAAACTCTGTAAGGTATGGTGGGCCGCACTAATTTTCCACCAACAATTCCGTTCCTTTTGCTTTTGTTAAATCTTGGGAATTTATTGAATTTTAATCAGATTAGCTCCTTTCCACAGTTAATAACGAAAGCCCTAAGTGCGACGTACATTTATAGTACCATGCGGTTTCTTATAAGTAATTCCCTGTAAGTATTCAATACAAAAAGTTGCAAGGAGGGCATATTTATAAAATATAATACCACGATAGGCGAGCCATACAGTTACTACAATTTGGTAAAAGGGCTCTGGGCCGGATGGTTTTGCTTGGCGGGCCGCATCCGGCCCGCGGGCCGTAGGTTGCCGACCCCTGGTCTATCACTTTCTCAGGGCTTTGATTGGAATTATGCTGCAAATAGCAACAAAGTACGTATAGTTTGCTTGGATGTGAAAAAGAAATGGCAACCTTGACAGAGTTTCAAATTGGCTCATACTTACATTTTCTATTTTGCACCCAAGTCCTTTGCAGATCTCACCAACACGCCAACAGTGAAAACCCGTTGCTATCCAAAAATTTTCCTCGGCAGTGTGTAGATCATTCATTCAATTTCAAGGTGTCAAGAAACTCGTTGAAAAGCAAGTTCAATCTTCCATCAGTTAAGGCAAACTTAAACTATCCACTCTGAGCACTTGTCTGGACAACTTATATTCTTCTGCCCTAGAGCATCTCATTTAATTGGCGTTCATTGGTTGGTAATATACTAAATTTCAAATACGAAAAAATATTTGTTGCAGTGAATCTTTCTATCTTTTCCTACCATTTCCTGTATTTTCATTCTTTTTAGGTTTTCCAACGAAGATATTCCGGGCAAGTGAGGTTTCACGATAGAACTTGGAACGACTACAAACGCGGATTTGGAAATTTAAACACGGAATTTTGGATTGGTAAGTGAATGAAATTAACGGAAATTCAAGTTTTTCCATGCAAACAATATTGATACTGACGTGCAATAAATTTCGATGCTGGCGATAAATGCTGATATAAATGCGAATCACTCTGATTTAAATGCAGATTATGCGGATAATAATGCATATCATGTGGATATAAGCCATTGTTTCTTGCTGAATGAAACCTCTGAAAGGTATTTGAACACAAGGAAGCAACAATTCTCTTGACTGTCATAAATGCTTATTGCGACGTTAAATAATTTTGCTTTGGCTGAGGTTTCCTTGTTTGAGAAGATTTAAATGAAAATCTAGCATCTTCGGCAGTGAAAAGCGTTTAGAGACTAATAAAATGTGTTGAGAGGCTTTGATATCATTAAAACGATGCAGAGATGGTGGCAGCTTGCATTGTACTTTGAATTCTCAGCTTCTTTTGCTTCAAAACTTTATTTAAAATCCGAGAATAACCTGCGCAACGTCTGCACAAACATTGACACTGAACTTCCATTTCGTTTAGTGCCATTGCTCACCGCTTCGTATGATGGTATATTTCTATTCCCTAAACTTCAATATCATGTTTCAGGCCTTGAGAAACTTCACATCATCACTGAAAACAAGCAATGCAAACTTCGCATTGATCTCCGAGGTTTTGACAACAGCTCAGCTTGAGCGGAATACAGGTCCGTATAGAATAGAAAATATATTACTGGTGCTTTTCAGTAATTTTGGGCGCACTATTTGTTATGCAGCAGAAATTGTTTTTCTCTGCGTGTTTTGTGACTTAATATATATCTTATTTGTAAAAAGACCTTTATGAGCAGGGTTGCCAGGTTGGTCAATTTTAGGCCAAATGTCAGAAATCTGGCATCGTCTCAAGTTGGTTAGCCAAAAAAATCTTTGACTTTCTTGTGGCTTCTTTTCGTTGTAAACGTTTCTTTTGTTAAAAAATATTTACTATTCCATTTTCTTCGGTAACACCTTTGCAAAGTGTTTATGATAAACGTTAGATTCGACCGACGCCCACGTTTTGATGTTGATAAGATTAGAGGGATGCGAGATTCGAAATAATTTTTTTGCGTAATCACTGGAAATGCATGCATCATGTAGTGTTATGTAAGCACTAAGCAGGCTCAACGCTTACACACAGGTCTGTGTCTCTGCGATAGAAATATGAGAATCACATTAAAAAAGTGCGCAAGGGCTTTTATGATTCTGGTCGTAAATACAGGAGTGAATAAGAGATGACTTTCGTATGGGTGCAGACAGCTCCCGATGGATTATGCAAACTATGGCACTATTGTATCTAAAGTGTGCAATCTCACAAACCATGAAATGTCATAGAAGCGCCAGGATTGAGTTTCATTACAAGGCAAAATAAGGCTTAATCTCTAGTTTGAATACAATTTCAGTGCAAATCTTGCAATTTAGGTGTTTTTTTTGTGAAAAAAAATAGCAATACTACAAACAATGTTTGGCTTTTTTCTTTCCTGTAATTCTTTCCTTCCTGAAAAATTTTCTCTTTTGATTTCACAATATTTTTTTCCTGGGATGTTGGTTTATGCAGTAAAATCAGGTTTAGAATAAAACGTTTTTGGTGTTTTTAAATTTTTGTTGTATGCGTATTGTACTTTAGCAAAGTACTTTTGGGTGGGATCACATCCACGGCGAGGGAATTGCTAAACTTGACCCTCAAAAATGAATTTCTTCAGTCATTGAACCATGGATTTTCGTTGTCTCCTTTTAGCAATAAAGGTTAACAAATTGGAAAGAAACTAAATCAAAGAGCAGAATACCACAAAGCAAGGGCAAAATTCAATTACTTAAAGAGAGAAATTGAATATATCACAAAGAAAACGAAAAGGCCTAAGGACGTGTCCCTTTGCCGAATAAACAAATAAAAAAACAACTGTACTACCTGATCCTGGTGGAACTGTACCTAGAAGTTGGCGCTTTTCTTTAGGCAAAGATAAACATCGCATTCACTGCATTTTATGAAGCTTTTCTGCCTTTCTTCTCCTGAAAGCATTTTTTGCATCTTCCGTGCTTTACGTCGTATTCACTTCAGTGTCGAGGTTGACTGCGATATCAGATGTTTTTTATTCAAAGAGGTGTCATCAATAAGCTCAACTGCACCCATTTTTCTGAAATTTTTTGTGCCTTGGTGATATTTTCTTTGCTTCCACCAAGAACCTTTGAAACAATCTTTTCACAGTCTGTGAACGAGTTTGCCGGCTCCATGTCAACATAAGCCCGAAAAAGCTTGTAATAATGTTTGTCAGGGTCTTCCTGTGAAAAGCGTACACCGTTATCTTCTGATATAAAATATCAGTTACTTCTATGTATTTGTTGTACCTTTCAACCATTGCAGGATCCAATATTCCTTCATTGCTTTTCTTGTGTTTTTTGAAGTCAACTATTTGTAGCATTCCCAATATCAATTGTTGATATCGTCATCACTGATTTTGTATCTAACCGTTTCGCAGCCAACATACATTATAACATCTTAAATCCAATTCTCCCCTTTCCAAATCTTTTGTTGATTTCGTGTCTTTTGGAAGCCCAGTCAGCATGTTATCTGACTATTCTGCAAGAATAAATTTTTCTTCAATCTGTAAACACGAGTTGGGCAGAAGTGCAACAATTGTCGCGATATATACTGCTGTGTGAACATTTGATGGCTTCTGTAAGTTCCATTCAACACTTTCCGACGATCCAAACCCTGGCGATGCTGTCTTCTATCAAACATAAGTGACAAATTGACAGGGTATCCCGTCTTAGATTCATTGCAATGCTTGAAACTTCCTAGTAGTAAAGGAAGAGGGTCAGGCCCAAGTTTTTACGAGTTTTCGGTGTGTTCGGGTTCAGTTCAGGTTGAGGTAGCGAGTCTGGGGACATCCCCTACCCCAACTAACCTCCCTGCCCCTCGAAATATATTTGCAATATTTTTTAATTATTTTCATATTTTTCACGTTATGGTAACATTTTTTGTTT
>JGI24159J19872_10014162_pt1 | contig 10322 bp, 9 predicted proteins | sample Ectturendosymbi4_FD_19872 | JGI IMG/M metagenome (IMG submission 19872) | reverse complement strand
TGTGGTTTTGTCGATGTTTTGAGGCAATGGATACAGCCATCTATAACTTTTCAATAATTGTGATTTTTATTGGTTGTTTTTCCGTGAATCAAATTTTCGTACTTTTTTACAAATGTTTTGCGCTTCTGGGCAGAAACTGATACTTCAAACCAGTCTCGTTAAGGAAAATGTTGGCGCGGTGAACACGTCACTCATGGGCAACAACTTCCGACCTATTCAACCATTGCACTCACGCAAAATCACTCGACCACATCAGTGCAACGGAGCTGCTGCATTCCGATTACGATGGCGCACTGCTAGCGCGATGTTATTGGCGAGCTATCTGTTGGTAAACAGCGTGTAACACTGACTTCTATCGTGAAATGAAGAAGACGTGCTAGCATAGACCTATTGAGAAAAAAATCGCAAACTAAATTGACAGTTTTAGTAGGTCTTTTGCTTTGTAAATGCTAGGAATACAGGGTTATCGTTATCGTTGACCCATAAGGTCTTAGCCAACCGTTTGTATCTCAAATATGTAGTTCACACCAATTTGCAGAATTCCTTTCGTCAGTCCTCAATTGTTTTTCTCATTTCTATTTCTTATTAACATGCAATTAACCTTTCTTGCCTTTTGGTGTTTCACTTTTTATATTGCATTCCTGTTGCTTGGTTGGCCATATTCACAAAAATGCACGATTAAACCTATCTGTTACAGGCGCGCAGTACTGTGAACCGAACTGACATGGCGCTACAACTCGCGTCTGTCAACAGGTTGCCGAATTTAACGCGCGCCTTTTGCCGGGTCAAAAGTTTTCACTGCATCAGTGCGGTCTTGAGTCAAAGCTGTGTTTGACAGCACTTGACGTTTAGTGCCGCTTTTCCGGGATCGGCGATTCGTTACTCCCTTTCGGCAATTATGAGTTTTGCGACGGCTGTACGACTTGTTTTTCTGTTTCTCCTCTTCGTGCAAAACGCGCTATGAATTTGCCCCACTTCATGTTATTCTTTCGTGACGTTGCCCGTTCGTGACGTTCTTCAAGAGTAAAATCCAATTTCTACCGTCATTCGAAACAGCGAGATTTCTGATAAAACGTTAAAGAACGAACATCTGAGCTGTGGTGGAGCTCACATCGTCTTTCTACTTAAAAGTGGTTCATTACGCCATATTGTTGCAATAGGAGGGTGAGCACGCAGATGCAGTTCACTTGCAAACGTTGACATTGTAACAAGGATGACAGTTGTGCGTGCGCTGAGCTGTGCGCTTTCTTCTTTTGTAAATAACCGCATTTGTGTGATTGGGTAACTAATAATTGATTGTTTACCGTGCGCTCGACTAACCGACAGTGAACAATACTTGCTCAATTTAACTGCGCTGTTGCAACGCTCGGTTTTGTTTCAGTTGCGTTTCCCAAACTGTATTGGACGATCAATCGGTGTTGAAGTTTGCCGCTTAATTTGTAACAGCAAGTGTCTGCGCTGACCATCTTCCGTTCCGTAAGAAGTCCTGTAGGGAATACTAGGCTGTAGCTCTGTTGATACGCGGAATTTGCGAGGTGTAAGAATAGGCAAAAGGTTGTCGGGCTCTATTGAAGTTCGCAACAAATGCTGGCACCGTAACACTACCTACTGATAAGCGATCAAAACCAACTGTGGTTGATGTCAGTGTGGGTGAAGATTTTTTTGTCATATGAATTTAAAGCTCGCACTCGATCCACAGCATTGTTTGAGCAAATTTATAGTTCAAGATGTAAAACAGATAGACTTGCATGTTTTGGCTTTCTCTTGAAGTAGTATGCAGTTGCCATCTTGATTTTGATTGAACATGGAAAAATGCATCACTATGTCTCGTAAAATAGTGATGGTACAATAACACACGCCTGTGGTGAACACCAGTAGATACTGAAAATTCCCACATCCGATTAAATAAGAACGGGTTAGACAACTGGAAGAACCGTGGTGAAACCTACTATTGCAAAATAAAAGTTGATGCTCAGCTGAAACACGAAATGCAACAAGNTCACATAAATAAATCTATCATAAACAGACCATTTCCAATTAGAATGTTTTTTTTTCTTGAAATGGTATCTAAGGCATTTTAAACAAATTTTCGTTGATTCCGGTTTCCTGTTTTGACAGGCCAACAGTTTAATTACGCAATCAAACATATAATTTCTTTCATTGCATGAACGCAAAGGATGTATCACTTAATTTTCCTGTTTTTTTAGCTGAGGTCTTTGGCACAGCATATAATAAAATCTAGGTGTTTCGTGTATACAAAACCATACCTTTTGCGACAGCCTATCGTGAAAACTATCAGTTGTTTGGAATGAGTCATTCAGTTTAAGAGTATACCACAAGTCTAAACGGCTTTGCTGGTGCTGATGTCATAAATGTCAAACTTAACTGCAGCAACCGGACACCGAGTTGTCGTGAGTGGCATTTGGAAAACTGGTTTGGCTTGAAATTCCTCAAATGGTCGTTGTTTACATCAACAGAATTTGTCGGTTACTTTGGCAAAGCAAAGTGAACGTTGAAGAAACGTCTGACACGGTGCTTACGTTATAATGTCTGAGAAGTCCGGAGATCGATAAATCAAGGCCTCTTACCTGTTTTGTAGGAGGCCTTGGATAAATGCACAGGTTTTCATTAACTGGCGTTGGCCTTAACTGCGTCGAGGAGTTACGTCGTACTCACCTAGTCACAGTGTTAATCAAACAATGACTCAACGCTACAAGTTTAATAAGTTGGTAAGAAAGCTACAGAAACTTAGTGTGTACAATTCGGAGCCGTATTTACCTGTTTAGAATTTTGTGCATTGCGAAATTTATTGAAGAAGATGTAGCAACCAAACATTTGTACACATGCTGAATGAAAAGCAAACCTAAAAGTCAGAGTTGGAGTCGAACATTTTACCTCTGACTCCGCAACCCTGTTCTACAGTTGCTTATGCGGGTTGAAGCTTTTTCTCATTCCACCTCACACGCGAAAAGACCTACATGCCACTGCTGCAAAAAAACTGAAAAATCTCACAGGCACCGCAAGACAACGAAAGGTACACTTGCTCCTTTCCTATACTTCCCCTATACTCCCGGGCAAAATTCAAACTGTGTTAAACAACGTATCTGAAATTTAAAGCTAAATAGGGTGTGGCAGAAACAGACAAACATGTATTATAACTGAAGTTCGTTACACATATTTACATTTACATGAAGCAGGATTTTAATTTAGTTTGTAACTCCGGTTTCGCAGTCGTCGAATACTAAATCGATGAAGTGCATATGCAAACGAAACAAGAGTTTACATTCTGAATCAAAATTCGTGTTATAACAAAATATTTGTAAGGAACTCGGCTGATAGATATCAACAACCTGACCCAGGGGCTTAGTGCTAAAAAGAGGAGTGTGAGAACGCACCTGAAAACTAGCCATTTAGCTTGCCCTTTATTCATTTATGCGCCGTCTGTAGCTACACACAGGAAATCCGAGTAAAAATACACATCTCCAAGTCCGTCTGCTATGAAAAAAGTGTGATAACGTCGTTCGCACACGTTCCCGCCTCAACTACATTCCTGATCTTACCGGCATAGCTTTTCTCGAACTAACCATACAAATCGTCATAACGTTGCAATTTGCAATTGAAAATGTTCCCGCGGTGCGCTCCCGCGGTGTTTGCCTGAAGTCGCTTTCTTGCGAACCGGCAACAATGCAGCAAATTGGAACAGTTTTCTGCGCACAGGCAGGAAACATATTTAATTGCAGCAAAGCGTAAGAGCAGCAATATCAATTTGGCTTCAACCGTGAACAAATGCGTCCACCGAAGTAAACATTTTAAGGTTGGGAAAGAAGCAGAATATCGGGATTTTCTAAACACAGAACTGTACGTGCAACGGACCAAACGCAAATGGAATAGTAGAATGCCAAAGGAGGCGTTGGTCTTGCTCTAGCGCCGGAGCAAGTACAATTAGGCTGATGTAATAATACGTATACACGTGAGTGAGGAGTGATCAGGCCGGACTGGAGCACTAGCTCGGTTGTATCCGGTGTAAAGGCCGGGGATTGTAGTTTTTGATTTGTAAATGATTGATGCAGGAATGCGCAGAGAAGCCAAAAAACTCTTGTCTGACAACACGATTTCAAAAAGAAAAAACGAAATTGCAAACGACGGTAAATACAGTTGTTTGAGAGACAAAATTACACTTATTTTGCAATCCAACGTGATGAAAGTACCGACATTGCCAGTCAAGCACGATTATTATTTTGCGTGTAAAATGTTGTTGGTGTGGCGAAATGATGGAAGATTTCATCTTTTGTCATCAAACGCAAAGCAGAACAAACAGTTTAGACATTTTCAACGGACTTTTAAATTTGTTGTTGCAATTCAAATCCATTTGTTGCAATAACTTCTTTTTTTGTATTGTATTGTGTAACGTCTTCACTCCCACACATGCATCGCAGTAACAATGAATACAAAAATATATGAAAGAAGACGAGGATATATATAGTAGAGAGTATACGCTTGATGGCGCTAATACATTTACTTTGATGAAATACAAGCTTTCAAGACGCGCATGAATGACGCCATCATGAATATTATAATGTAGTACTGCGATTACTTCCAAGTACATCGATTTATAAAATGCATGAGGGAGTGGGAGGCTGCGAAGGACCAAGGGTCATTTAGGTTGCAGACCTCCCGAGGACGAAGCTCCTTATAGTGTAAAGGGAACAGTGCTCAATAGTTAATGAAAGTCTTTTGCTCTGGGTATAAAATGTAATATGTGTGATGCGGTTATACGGTTCATTGAAGTAAAATACATTGCAGGGAAGGCCAAGCCACTACAAGAAAATGTTTTTTGTGCTAGTTGTTACTGCCCACTGCTAGGCCGCACGAGATCTCGGGGCAGGTGTTGTGCAGACATTCCATTCTCTCATCGTCCAAAACTGTCAGGCCGTGCAGTCCACGGGAAGGTCGATAGATTGGACATTGTAGGCTAACATGTCCGACGGTTTGTTCTTCTGCGCCACACTCACAGGACGCAGAGGAGGTCATACCCAATTTGTGTAAACAGGTTCGGAAACGTCTGCCACCGGTAAGGGGGCGTACCTACGCTGTTCTTGGAAGGGTAAGTTCAGGAGGATGGGTGCCGGTGTCGGGGATGAAAGTACGGTGTCTTGTTGGGTTGTCCAAGCACTCAGCATTCCATCGATGATCAGCCAGAGGAAGCAAACCTCCCCAAGAGTGCGACGCGTGATGTTAGCTCCTTGCAAAGTGACTCAAGGTGTTGGCGGTACACAGTGGCGTATTTATGCAAAGTGGCGCCCATGGCAAAGTTTAAATGTGCGCCCCTTCATAATAATTTAAATATTACTGTAGATGTAAGTACAATTTTTACGAAAGTTAAACCATGAAGAAGACAATTGTTTTAAAACGGAAAATATATGTGCTTATTTTTTCTTTAAACTCTCCAGCAAATAAAAATAAATAATCCATAAGGACCACAACATACTTCTATACCCCTTTATTTTTATTATGAAGAATATCAAAATGTTCAAGTAATAACCTTTTCGTAGTTTATAGGTCTACGTAGTGCTGCATGCCAAAATTGTATATATTACAAATAAAATCAAACAACATATTGCACCTGCAAACGACAATATTTTTTAAATGGAACACATTAAATTTGAATTGCACATTAAATTACTTAACGCAAGTTATGCATCGCTTGTGTTTGAAAACACACAACTCCATCGAAACATAACTATATCCAGACTTTTTCTGTTAAATTATATAAGAATTAATAATTTAAACAACACTTTGCTTGCTTTTATGGAAGTAAAGTCGTCTATGATTTTAACCTTTCACTCTTTCGTCCCTTTCTATTCTCATCAAAGCTAGATCACACAACCTGCCCTGACTTATTATTGGCCCTTGAGGCCCGGAGGTATAAAACGATCAGTTTCAGTTTACCGAAAGATCGTTCGCATCATGCAATACATAGGCTACGGCCATCGTCAACATTTATTTGCAAGCAATTCGAATAATGTCAAAATTTCAAGACGCGATAATTTTAAGTTGCACGACTTGAAACTAGCATTTTGCAATCTAGAATCTTCTCGCATAATTGCTTGCCATCTACATCCGAACTGTAGGGGAAGGTCGAGTGAGTTGACTCACTTTTTATTTCATAGCTTGTAGCTCTGATGTTTTTCTTTCTGGAAAGCTTAATTTTATACAATGTTAAGTTCAACCCCTTGCCTCGGCCCATGCTTTGTTTCAATGTGATGATATGTCGGCAATTGACATTTCCGGCGTATTACAAAAATGTTCATGAGTTGAGTCAACAATAATAGTTAAGTCACAGCAGTGACTTGAACTATTATTGCTGAATGATGGGTGCAAGCTTGAATCATTGCAAAAAGATGGGTGCAAAACCAGGCAGGAGATTCCTCAAACAGCCTGCTGCAAAGCTAGAGCCTGTAATTGTTGAGTTGAGTCAACTAGCACTAAGGGATGGGTAGTTGACTCATTCTGTTGGATAGTTGAATTATTTTTAATGAATCATTGTAAATAAAAAGTATTGTATAGTAGCGAAAAAAAACAATCTTGACTCACAAATAAAATAAGTGACTACAACTGTTAAAGCAAATAAACGAAGGTTTATTCATTTATCCATCCACTTTTCGTGGCACATTCGATAGAACCCAACGGCGCCCCTGCTTGTATAGGTTCATTCTTAAGTATCAATATATGAAATTGATTTACTCCCAAAGAAATACTTGGTGAGTTCAACATACCGTTAACAATTATAATTGAGAATGGTATTAAGCATTCTTTAAAAAATGCCATGCTGCTTTCTTTCATAAGGTAATTTTACATCATGTCCCACTGAGCCAGCTAGGACGACCATTACTGAGTCAAATAACCTTTCGGTGCACTAAATCAGAAAAATGTCAACCAACAAATAATTTTCTGCTGAGAAACAAGCTACCAAAGTGATACGAAATGTGGGGTGATGCTTAAATTTTGTTTTATACATGCACATACAAGAGGAGATACAACCTGACGAACTAAATCTAACAATATTTACTCTTTTGGATCAAAAACATACTTTCTGGCATACCTTTTCAGCCCTTCCATTATGACACGTCAACTTTACGTGGCTGTCATTATAGAATATAAAAACTAAACAATGGATTAGCTTTACCGTCTTCAAGCATGGCTGGTTAGATATTGGCGGTGAGTCAACTATGCTGCTAAGTCAACTCACCCGACCTTCCCCTACACAGCTCCTAAATTGGAGCACGTAGCTTTTAGTTTCTCACAGTCGGGACCTTGTCACAAGGCCTTGGACATCGAACAGTAAGGCAAATTTGGACAGAAAAGGCTAGCTCTAAACAAGACTAACAAATCTCTTTCATGAGTTAACATTTTTGCTCAAAACTAATGTTCTCTACCTTAATCTCTGGACTGGGGCATTGTGTTCAGCCCATTTATCTGAGACTAGTAGCCATCGAAGAATATTCGTAAAGTCGGATTGGGTCGCAGCAGTTTAAATAATCTGTAAATCTATAGGACCTCAGCAGCAGTTATTTGCCTAACAGTCAGATTCACACAGCCTTGGACTTAAACTCGTCTCAGCCAGACAAAGGCGTAAGGAGTGGGGCACAATTCCCCGGGCGCCAAATCACCACGGGGACGCCGAAAAGTCCCAACAATGTCACATTACAAGTACTTTTTTCAATACAGTATATTTTCTTCCGAAAAACCTCAGGTCCGAACATGGAGGCGACACACTTGCTTCTTGACCCTGGGGCCATCTCACCTCGTTATGCCTCAGCAGATTCTGACTAATATCTTCTTGCTTGTAATGCAGCAGTACGGACTGACCTATCCTTGCTTATAGCGTTAGAAGGACGAGGTCTCCTAGCTATGGCATCATGGAAGTTACAAGGGGTCAAGGAGAGCACAATTATCCGGTTGCTGAATCATTATGGGGGCGCCGAATCACTGCGGGGGGGGGCGGAAAGTCTCAGCAATGTCACATGTACATTCTTCAGCACAGTAAATTTGCTTCCGAAAGATCTCAGGTTCGAACGTGGGGGCGCCAAACTTGTTTCTTTCCGGTGCAATTTGATCTAGTTACGCCCCTGTATGGCATGCGAGCGTTCTTGTTCTGTCACAATGTCTGACCGTCGTGTTATGTCGCAATACCACAGTTTGGTCATAATTTTAATTTTTTCCAAGCAATTTTTGCGCCCCCGTCAAAGTGGCGCCCATGGCACGTGCCATGCCTGCCATACCCTAGATACGCCACTGGAGATACATGAAAGACCTGTCCAACATTACTTCGAGGTATTTGGTCTCGGGGGAGAAGGGCAGAGTTTCGTTATTGTAGTTGACTTATAGCTCAAGTTTAGCTTCGTTGTTAAGAGAGAAGGATGCCGACACCGGTTTTGTAGTGCTCAGCTTTAGCTTCTTTTGCTGGAGGTACACACCTACGATTGCCATGTCCTTGGTCAGTACTCCTTCCACTGCCTACCAGTCTCCAGTAGCATGCATGATAGATAGGTCGTACTTTCTGGTGACGGTGTTTGGCAGCTCAGAGATATACAGTGTATGTTGATGAGAAGGAGTGCCAGGAAAGATTCCTTTGGGACGCCGTTCTTGAGGAGTCGAAACCTGCTCCTTTTGCCGTTAGTGGTGGTAAGGGTGAAGCTGCGATTACTAACCATCTCAATGACAGTGGCGGATCCAGGGGGGAGTTTGGGGCAACTGCCCCCTCAAACCTCTGTGGCGCCCCTTTGAATGGCGCCGATTTGCCATAAATGCGCACCTTTTTGGCGACCATGGAAGTAGAAACATATATAAAAATACTCTGAAATAAACAATGTTTTTCGCTTAGTTAAACGTTAGGGTTTACGTGTCGGACTTTACCCAACCTCTTATCGAATAGCCTGAACGATGCTATTGTTTCGTAATAGTTCCACTGTTTCGTTATTTCTTTGCCGCGTGAGAACTGCTCAGCCTTCGCAAACGCAGTCGCGTTCGCACTTCGCAGTTCTCCACTTGCTGCTGTGCTGTATGAAAATGGTCTGTATTTTACAAGTTTATTCTTAATGCCTGATGACCGCTCTGAAAGGATAAGGAAAGGCAGCAGTAAAAATAGGAATGCAATGTGGAAAACTTATTACTGGCTCAAGATTTTACAAGCCTCCAAACTGAAAACGAAAAAGCAGTTTCAGGGCTATTGCCAGTTCAGTTTGTGAGTCCGCAGCTTGTCTGCATCGTAGTTTTGCAACATAAAAGTGAGCGGATGGGTTTCTTGAAGGAACTAACCTCCAGATTGACAGGGCGTAACGAGGTTACTATGCAATTGTGCAACTCCTCACTTCATATACATGGACAACGCAGAGAAGTATTGAATTACTGCTAGGGGCGTAATGAGGTTAGAGGGGGCCCGGGGCAAGAAGCAAGTTTGGCGCCCCCATTTTCGAACCTGAGGTCTTCCGGATGCAAATGTACTGTATTGAAGAATGTACGTGTGACATTGTTGGGATTGTTTGGCACCCCCGCAGTATTTCAATGCCCCCAGAGTGATTACGCGCCCGGATAATTGCGCCCCCTTGCCCCTTCATTACGCCCTTGCTGATTGAACCATAATGCAGCGTGGAAAAAGCTACAGATGTTTACGTTAGCAAACAACTTGCCGCTATGCCACAAAAATGCATTAAACGCGCTCGATTAGCTCAAAGAATTATGACCGACGTAACTATGCAATTGTGAAACTCCTCACTTTATATACATGGACAATGCAGACGAGTATTGAATTACCGTCAGGGGCGCAACGAAGTTGGATGGCGCCCGGGGCAATAAGCAGGTTTGGCGCCCCTATGTTTGAACCTGAGGTGTTTCGGAAGCAAATGTACTGCATTGAAGTTCTTGTGACATTGTTAGGACTTTTTGGCGCCCTCATAGTGATTCGAAGACCGGGGAATTGTGCCCCGTGCCCCTTCGTTACGCCCCTGATTACTGCGCGNAGCGACGCGCCTCAACAAATCATGGTACACAGCTCTAACCAGAGGCACAAGGGAACCTTGGGCTTTCGGCGGGGCAACATTTTCAATTCNCCCGAATTTTTGCGCCACTTTGAGGAAAAACGAATTTTATAATTTTGCAGGGCGATGGTTCTGTTTCAGAAACTTGCCCAAAAATATTGGGAAGTTTTTCCTGAACTTTCATTCTTGTCCGAATCTCCCCCCACTTTGTACGCCTATAGCTTTAACGCAGAAACTTTGGCAAAATACTAGCTATCTACAGTTTAGTGGATTGAATAATTGGTT
>JGI24159J19872_10014161_pt1 | contig 10322 bp, 9 predicted proteins | sample Ectturendosymbi4_FD_19872 | JGI IMG/M metagenome (IMG submission 19872) | reverse complement strand
GTAACAAAGGTCATGGAAAAGTCATGGAAAAAGTCATGGAAAAGTCATGGAATGTCATGGAATTTGGTTTTGAAAATTGTGTGGGAACCCTGTCAAAGGCTCAAACGGATAGCCCAGTCTTCTAGCCTGCACTCGAAAAAATGTTTTTTGATTGGGGGTTGTGGATTTTTTGTGAGTGATGTCATAAATGAAGTAGATTTTGGGTCTTTTTGGCTCGTGGTACCTGGTTTAGGGCACAACCGCTAGGCCAAAGTACTTCACTCAAGTTTTCATTGAAAACTAGGCTCGAGTCCGAGTCTTTTCAGCCTTTGATCAACTTTCTAGTGTTTCTGGTGCTAAAGTTATGATCTAAAATAAACAAATAAAATAATTTTCTAATTAGTCAAATATTTTTATCACTTTAGATCATAACTTTTGAACCCGAAACCCCAGCAAATCATCCAAAGTATCAAAAGACTTGGATTGTAGCCTAGTTTCCAATAAAAACTTCAGTGAAATACTACTATCTAACGCTTGGCGCCCAGGGCCAGGTGAAGTGGCCTAAAAGCCCTCGACTTATGACGTCACTCACAAAAAATCCGCTTTCCCCAACCAAACATTTTTTTTCGAGTGCAGACTAGAAGACTTACCGTGTCTTTTGAGACTTTGACCAGGTCTATAGCGCTTGCCGGACCGGAGAAATTCTCGCACAAAGCCACATGCATTTTGTTTTTTTTTTTCGGAAATCCCCAAAGTAGCCAGGTGTGAAAGTGTTAAAGAAGTTTAATTTGTCAAAGATTTTGAGATGCAAGAGTAGTTCTTGACAAAATAAAATTGGTTTTTCCCCAATTTAAAAATTATACATTATTTTTCCACCCATTAACGATAACGCTAAGCACAATCTGGAAAATCCCTATGCTTTTTAGATCTCTTAGTATGATCTGGCTGGTACGGAAACCGAGCCTACCAGCTGTTGCAACTTCTCCATTGGCGTTGCATTGAGTGTGTTATTCACCAGGAATGGGATGTGCACGAAGAATAACACCCATATATATATGTGGTGCGAACAAGCAATAATAGAGTGACCTCATCGGGTGATCCTATTGTTGCTTGCTGCCACAGTGCGAAGCTTTGCGCACATGCCACTTGGGCTTCCTGATTGCAACGCAGGTATAGTGATAAATGCTCAAACCCACTTTTTTACGCAGCCAGTTTTTGTAATATAATTTTTAAGAACCAAGATTTGATTAAAAATAATTAAAAGCTCCAAGTTTGCTGAAAGCTTTTGGGGCATCACCTAACTGGGCTCTGCTTGCTTTTTCAAAATGACTCCAACTTGCATATAGCTCTTTTCAAGTAACTGCTGTAGTTTCCACAAATGTGACAAAAACAAACCAATCAAACAAAATTTTTAATTACAGGATGATTATTTCTTCTTCTTTAGTTCTAAAATCTTAATCACATAGAAATGAAAAATAGACTGCAATTAAAGATAAAACATAATGCAATTAAAATAATGGATTTTGCTGAAAGCATAATCAGTCACATATTTCTGCAGATTTTAATTTTTAATTCAAACTTATTTCATTTGACTGTTTGAATATAAGATAAATGATCATGTTTTTAGCAATATTAAATGTACTTATGATTGAAGTACACACTTACATACTGTTTTGATAACTTTGCAATTTTTATGTGTCAAGATGGTTGATCCTCAATCTAACTGTCATTAGATCTTTGAAAAAAAAAACTATTCATTATGAAGCGAGGTTTGAGTTCCTTTGCTTTGGAGACAAACAAAAAGTTGTCTCAAGGTATTGATGAAAAAATCATAAAACTTGGAAACAGCAATGTTATTAAAACTGAGATGAAAATCAGACGCGATCCTGATAATATCTACATATTTGAAGATTACCCCCAATTTCAGCCAAACCTTTCTCCAAAAGAAATTCTGCAAGCTGGAAGTTTTGGAGGAACTTACTTTCGGCCAATTTATTCCAGTATTACAAATAAAAGTTATGGAGCAGAAGTCTGGGAAGAGCTTCCCTCAGACTGGCTTCAAGGCTTGGACATAAACACTTTAGTAGCTTCCTCAGTGTATAACAAAAAAGTTAATAAATACAAAGTGAAATGTGGCAGTTCATTAGAAGATTGGGAAAAGTCAGGTTGGATGAATGCTCAAGATCCTTATGGATGGTTTCAGTGGTACTGTCGTTTTTTTCAAGGCAGACGCTCAGAAGATGATGAAAGGCAAATAGGGCGATGGGTGAAGTGTGCGGGGTTTAATGGACGCTGGAGAAACTACTTAATTGGAAAAGTTTACAAGTCAGGTGCCAAGTATGATGATGTGCACATATCACCTGTAGTGAGGCAAGTTTTGCTGCACTGGGCTTATGCTCTCACTGAAAAAGATTATGTGAAAAGTGCCCCAAGATTGGTGAAAAAAAATTAAACTAAGACTTGCATGTTCTCTTTGCACCTTCTTTGTTGAAATCTTGTTTTTCCTATTGTTACAATGACATAGTGGAAGTGCATAGAATGGTAGTTGGATATAAGCATTCAAACCTTGTGATTGGTTGTTAATGGAAAACTTCATCATGTTATATTTTTGCATTGCTGCAGCAGTGTCACATTATAAGCTGTGATTTTCTTTTGTTCAATGTAGGCTTGTTAATAGAAAATGGCTGGACATATAAAAAAGACCACTTTAAAGCATAAACATGAAAGTACTATAAAAGAAAAAAATGTGGCAAAGCGGAAATGTTCAAGAAGTAAAGATGAGAGCACACCATGCTCTGTTAACTCTTCCATGAAAAGATCAGTAAAGCGGAAAGACAATGGTGTGTTTGCATTCAATGATCATCCCAAGTTTCAGCCAAACCTTTCGCCTAAAGAAGTGTTACAATCTGGAAGTTTTGGTGGAACATACTTTAGACCAATTAAGTCAGGAGTTACAAAAATGTCCTACGGATCTGAGGTGTGGAAAGAGTTGCCTGAAGATTGGCTCAAAGGTCTTGACATTACAAAACAAGTTGCGTCCCCAAATTATGACATGAATGTTAACAAGTACAAGGTGAAGTGTGGTGGTTCATTACAGATGTGGGAAGATTCAAATTGGATACGAGCGCAAGATCCGTATGGTTGGTTTCAGTGGTATTGCAGGTTTTTTCAGGGGCGTCGATCAGAGGATGATGGCCGCCAGATCAGTCGCTGGCTTAACTGTGCTGGTGTTAATGGGCGATGGAGGAATAACCTGATTGGTAAAATTTACAGAGCAAGAGCCAATTACAATGACATTCAAGTGTCGCCTGTTGTACGCCAGGTCTTGCTTCATTGGGGATACGTTTTAACTGAAGAGGACTTCAAGGCAAGAGTCGATAAATTGAAAATTCAGGGAAAGAAGTGATTAATATTTATGCTTCTCCAGTTGCTAACTTTAGCATTGTACAAAATCATGACCGTCATCATGTAGAATTGGCTTAAACTCTTCATTTTGAAACTGTTGCACTATGCTTTGCAAACTGTACATTGAAGGAATTTACTAAGAATGACTGATTGAAAAACAAGATGTACAAGAAGTACTGATCTTCACAATTTAATAGTTCAAGTTAATACTATTGTTTCAACCTGTTACGTTTGAATTCTAGGTGGAAAGCCATTCCCCCTCAAACTTATGCATTTTTGGTGAATAGGATATCGGTTGGTGGTCACGGTTGCATTTTTCTGTAGTTGTTTGTTTTTGCATGGCCCAGCAATGCACCGAACCACCCGTAACGACCAGGCAAAAATCTTGTTTTGCGGAATGTAACTTGCTGTTCCATTTTTTGGGTATTCAGTTCTCATTAAATTTTAACACTTTGTCGTCCGGTTGTTTTCGGGGGGTTTCACGCTAAAATGACAGGATCGCAAGTGGCTTTGCGCATGTGTAACTTGGGCGCCGAAAGTGGTAGACAGCTGTTCAACGGCTCAAAAGACATGGTAAGTCTTCTAGTCTGCACTTAAAAAAAATTTTGGTTGGGAGGTGCAGATTTTTTATGAGTGACGTCATAAGTCGAGGACTTTATGTCGAGGACAGGCTCAAACCATTAAATGGTAGTTTTTCATTAAAGTTTTAATTGGAAACTAGGCTACAATCCAAGTCTTTTGATACTTTAGATGACCTGCTGGGCTTTCGGTTTCAAAAGTTATGATCTAAAGTTATAAAAATATTTGACTAATTAGAAAATTATTTTATTTGTTTATCTTAGATCATAACTTTTGATCCAGAAACGTTAGAAAGTCGATCAGAGACTCAAAAGACTTGGGACTCGAGCCTAGTTTCCAATGAAAACTTCAGCGAAATACTTTGGCCTAGCGGTAGGGCCCTAGGCCAGGCAACATGAGCCAAAATTACCCCAAAACTATTTCACTTCTGATGTTACTCAGAAAAAATCCGCAACCCCCAATCAAAAAAATTTTTTTCGAGCGTAGACTAGAAGACTGGTCGATCCATTTGAGCCCTTGAACAGCTCTCTAGCGCAATCAGCAGAGGAGCTATGGCGTTGGTAAGGCAATCAAAAACTGTTGGTTATAGGCCGAAATCTAGGTACAGATATATCATACGCCGGCTCTCAAATGTTAAGAGCCGCATGAACCACTTAAATGTCACTTTACAACATCACAACTCGCCTGCCAATTGCGTAAGAGAGCTGTTCAAATACTCAAAAGATGCAGCAAGTCCTCTAGATTACATTTTTTATTGGAAAGTTTTTGATTTCAGTTTTTTTGTGAGTGATGCAACAAGTGGGATAAGTTTTAGGCCATTTTGGCTCAAGGTACCTGGCCCTGGGCCCCAATTGCTAGATATAATTTTTTACTAGTTTTTGTTGGAATCTAGGCTATAATCCGAGGCTTTAGAGCCTCGATGGGCTTAGATTCTGATTCAAAAGTTAAAAATACAAAAAATTGATAACTGATTAATTAGGATAATAATAAATTATCTTGTTTGGCCCAGGGTAAGGTAACCTGACCAAAAATGGCCTGCAGTCCGCCCCACTTAATACATCACCCACAAAAAACTTACGTCAGTATGTTAACTGTGATTGGTGCCATGTTTCATTAATTTGAACAATTATATCCTTCCCCAAAACTCACAAGCTCACACATTTACTTATTTCACTTCGTAGGAATGTAAAAATCTACTTGAACACAGGACAGAAATGTATGCCTGTGTTTTTTGTGTGTAAAGATGGTAGAGGTATTATTAGAGAATTTTTATCAGATGTTTTAAAGGTAAGTGTGTTGCTGTTTAGGTATAGTTGCTATCACAAGTTGCACATGCAGGTTCCTGTGAAATATCAACAGCAACTGCTTTGTTGTGTTAGTTGTGAAACAGGATGCACTTGTCATTAGCTTTCCACATAGTCGTACAACACAACAGGTGCTTTTCTGGAATCAGGCTGCAATGAAAAGCTTGTCAAATTATGAGATGAAGCAGTTCTGTTAATTCAGTTGCAGTTTAACCAAGTTTAGTCCCTCCTTTAGAGACNTGTATGATATTTAATGCTTATTTTACTCGGTGCTGAGTACCAGCTGATCTTTGAGAGAACCACAATACATTGTAATAAGTNTTAACCTGTGATGATATTGTGTTTTACTTGTTCCTACATGTTTTTTTCAATGTTCTTTTCATGCATTTGCTNGTACATATAGTGTATTTCAGAAAGTTGTATCTTTATGTGATAATGTCTAAGTTGAAGAAAATTGTTGATGAGTCTCGCGAAAACAAAACACCAAGAATCGATCTAAGTGATAGAGGGATTCAGAACATCAATGAAGTTCCAGGATTAAGTTCGCTTGCTTGTTTTTTGTGTTGACTGTGTGCTTAAAAATCAGTTGTAACTGTAACATTTGTCTGTACAGTATTCATTTTTACTTTTTACTGTAAACATAACTTTATTGGTAGTTTTTTTGCAAAAGGTGCCCTGGTAAACACAATTAGCACCTTTTGAAAAACAGTTACCTGCAAAATGAAAATGTTCGAGAAGGCATCCAAGATTAATTTGCATGGGTTGATAAAGTGATAAACATAACTTAGTGGAATTGAACACAGCAGAATTTATAAACAACTTAAGTGGTAGTTTTTTTTGCAACTTTAGTGGTTGCCCTGGCAAGCACAAGTAACACCACTTGAAAAACAGTTATGTGCAAAATGAATGTTAAATTATGTGGGAAGACATGTTGCCGTTGTGCAACATATGTGTGCTACTTCTACACAATGTGTTTTGTGTGAATGTTTTCATAATACACCTTTTTTCTGGTCTTTTCTACTTCTGGTAATTCACTTCAGCAAAATACATGCCAATAATTGCAGTGATGTTGGAACACCTCACTCACCTCACCATGAGCCACAACAAATTGGCTGCTGTTCCACCAAGTATTGGTGAGCTTGTCAATCTGCAGCTGCTCAACCTGTTTAATAATATAATTGAAGAACTTCCGACTTCACTGAGTGGATTGCAAAAGCTGAAAATTCTGAATTTAGGGTAAGAGATCATTTGCATTAATTTTTGTCTCTAGATTCTTTCATAAGTCTTTACAGGTAACAGTGTTGTTCCACAGTGCAAACAGAGCGTTTCAGTGCTTAATACAATAAAAGTGCTGGTTAGTTGTAATAGAAAGCTTTTGCATTGCGAGAGAAAGTTTTAACATAAATCCTCTGTTTAAGAAAAGCATGCTGCTGGTTTAAGTCTTATTGTGTAACTGTTTTCAGTGACTGAATGTGGCCTGGAACAGAAAAGCATCACTTTTTAGAAAGTACAAACTTGGCCAAACAACAGATTTTCTGCTTCAGCAATGGTGCGATGAAATAAATTCTGATTGAATAAGTGTCAAATATTAGCTCTTCACTGTTGTATCTGCTTTGTCAACTCGTTTTGTTCCCTCATTGTTTTTATTTTTCAGTAAAACGTTTTTTTTGTGTTGATTTATTGATTCAAATAAAAATATTTTGTGCATTATTCACAGAATGAACCGACTGACTAATCTTCCTCGTGGTTTTGGTTCTTTCCCATCTCTTCAAATGCTTGACTTGTCCTACAACAACTTGAGTGAGCAGTCACTGCCCTCAAACTTTTTTTTTGTCAGTAAGTTCGCAACTGTTAGTCTAAATGATTGCCATGCCAACTCTACTAACGAGCGTTAACTTCATATCAGTAGGTTGACTTCACTGGTGAAGTCTACTTTAACAAGATGCTTTTAAGTGAGTGATGATTGCTTGTTATCAGTCATGGTACTAGATATGGTTACCTTATCTCTGTTAAGTTCTTATAGCTTAAGAAATGTCGTTAGTGATGATGGCTAAATTAGCTTGTTTTTAAGTATGTATTTTAAAGATTTTCTTTCTACAAACGATGTTGTACAACTGAAGCCAAGTTTCTCTTCTAAGATGACCTTTCAAAAAAGTGTGAAGCATTGAAAATAATAACGAGATCGCTGCATCAAATAAGTTTTTTTTTTAATGTGAACTCCTGTTTTGAAGTGATTGGAACTAGCATTGGAAAGAAACAACACCGATTACTGACGAGTTGAAAGTGACATTTACCCGATGCATTCACACCAAGGAGGCTAGATCGGCAATCAAGACGCAGATGAATAGGCTGTCCTGCATGCGATAAAGCTTAGGAATACCTTAGTGAATTTCTTGTGTTACCAAGGTTTACGGTAGTTTGGAAGTTTTTTGTATGTACGAGGTATATACCTAATCATTTGCAATCGAGGAATAGCTGATCACGCTTATCAAAAATGCGACAAAGATTCAAAAAAGCAACAAATGCAACAATCATTAGTTCTTACGCAATTCCGAACTGCGCACCGTATTAATCGGAAATTAAACGACAGCTTTCTACCCTAAGCATACAATACGATTGAGACAGATGTTGACCCGCGTTACGCATTTCTTCAGCCAAACCGGTTCGAAGGTGATTGGTTGCCGGTAACTGAGTCGTTGGGTTTTAAACCTAAATCAGAAACGCAACAGTAATCGCTTCGCTACGGAAAAATCCCACCGTGGCCGATTTTTTGCGACCGGTTCGACACTCACTGCTTTGATGTCCTTTTGTGGAAATAAGTGACAGACTCACAAGACCTTTTGGGCGCTTGCCAGTGTAACTGACGTCATACGAGATGGTATCAACTGCGACGCGCAAAGACCTTCTGTCCGATGAGTTGCGAAAATACCCGAATACTGCCGATGTTTGCTCTCTCCTGCTGTTTGTGTACTGTTCTTTTGGAGCAGTGCTCCCAATCTTTTATTTGGAACCGCCGGACAGTCAACACTTGACGATTTTACCGCGTCCCGGTAGTGCTCGCGCAACAGTGCTTCCATGGGAATAATCGACCAATCACATGCCCAGAAAGTGAGTGGTATCACCTCACCACCAGTATACACAGCTATAAACTCTAGCTTTTTTGTAAGCTTTCGAAGAATCAGCCGAGTGTGCTTTGCTTTCATCTTTTTGCAATAATTCAAACTTGCACATAATTATATTCAAGTAAAGGGTGTTGGGTCCACTGTTTTAGAGAACTTAATCAAAAACCTTCAAAACATCCAAGATATCAATCGCTCAAGGGCCACTTTTATCGGACCTGCTATGTATGCAGTACTTGGTATTACAGGTTTGTCATAAAATGCATTTGACGCAATCGGGAGGTGTTGATGTATTAAACCATAAACTTCCATAAAAGAACCAAATATTTTTAGGGACGCTTGGCATGCATGACGTCCTCGTGCTTTTCCGACTTCACGGTGCTTGGAGGATACTTTCATAGTTCCGCATCAAGTTTCTTTTTGTGCCTATGGGCTCCACCCCAGTAAGCAATGTCACTTCACATTTTTCTTGTGAAAAAAATGGGAAACACAAAACTAAATGAAACAGAGAAGCTACATTGGTGCCTGACCGGTGTAATAAAGTCTACGAGTTTGTATACAGCCTGAACGCTTTTGGTTGATATTGTGCACACAATATGCGAAAGCTGAAACACTTGAAAGAGTTTGTTTGATAGAAGTACGCGAATAGTAGTTGGTTTCAAGTTTTCATTATTCGTGCTCTTTCGCGGACGAAAATAAATTATTTGGACAACAGCAACAGGTACAATGAAAGTTGCTGCCTAAGACCACAAGGGCTTGACGTGGCGAAATCACAGCTGTCTTGAAAACTGCTGCTGTGTTCTGCGAAGTCCGCCGCCNGCGTGAATNCNGTAATAACGTCCGTGTGCCACTGTACGTAAAACACATTACCATTGCATGCATACATAGCTTGGCTTATTTTTCAGTGACGGACAATGACTGGTGAACAATTTTTTTAAGCCGACTGTAGGTCAGCTCATCCTGAATGGTTTACGTCCTTCAAAAAAAAAGAAAAGGGCTGAATTTNGAATGAGGTAGAAGCACGTCACGCGCCTAATAGTTCGTTCACGAAAACATCAAACANTTTGATGCACGCAAGCTTTTTATCTGACTTTGNTGGACATTCATTCGCCAAGTTGCCAAAAGAAAAGCNAAAAGGGTTTGCTTACGAAACGGGTGGACAGGATCCTAGTGCGCTGGTGTCGGAAGCTGTGATCGCGTTTTTACCAAGAATCTTCGTGGGAAAATTGCACTGCGCTTTCTTTTGTGAGCCATGATCACGTTGTGCAACCCAAGTGTGCATCAGTACAGTTTTACGCAAACAAAGATTAAAACAGTGCTCATTCCAAAACACTTCCCCCCACTCTTGACTTCCTTTAAGCTGCTGACGAGCAGCACCTTTACGGAAGTTGTCATTATGTTTCTCGTAACCCTATTGGCGAGCGTCAAACTTCATTCTTTGGACGGCCGCTAGCTGCTTTTAGTTATCAATTATCAACTAGAAACACTGTTTTTATGTTACTTCTTAGACATTCTGGGCTAATGTGACGCTTTGCTGCTGTGTTGATATTAGACGTGGACGGATCTAAACCAGGGTTGCGGAGTCGGAGGTGAGATGTCCGCAACCCTATTCTGAACGGCACATCCTCGGCTCCAAAGCGGAAGGCGAAAAATGTTTAAACTGGTGACAATCGTATTGAGAAGTTTCACTGCGCTTTTTATTTTAGACACCATCCGCACTCTGTACTTGTCGGACAACGATTTCGAGACATTTCCAGCGGATATTGCGAAGCTGAAGGAATTGCAAGTGGTCAGTGCACTTTCAACAGTTACCTTTCAAAAGCCGCTGTCATTTTCTTCCGCTTGGTTAATGCTTGTCTGCGTCGAATTGGCAGATATCGTTTCGTGACAACGATCTGATCTCATTGCCGAAGGAAGTCGGCGAATTGAAGAAACT
>JGI24159J19872_10014153_pt1 | contig 10323 bp, 8 predicted proteins | sample Ectturendosymbi4_FD_19872 | JGI IMG/M metagenome (IMG submission 19872) | reverse complement strand
CAAAACGTTGGTTTGGAAACATGTAAATGACGTCAAATTGTGACGTCACAAACAGCGCACACCAAATACAAATGGCCACCTATGACCCTGAACCAAAGCTCCCCCATGAAAATTTTCTGCGTACTCCACTGCCGCCGAAACAGACCGAAATTGCCTGGACGAACTACGCAACCACAGTTCTATGCGGTTGTAGCAATATAGATACTTGGATCATTGCATAGGGTTCCTTGAGTAACGTAAACATTTGAGGAAGGTTCCGTTGCAGCAAAAAGGTTGAAAAACGCTAAAACACTGGTCTATAGTTATATTATCAGACAGTAAACCAGGTGAGATTTAGAATCTTCTGGCGACCTGTGCTGCACTGTTAGGATATACCTATGTGCCTTAGTGATTTTACATGACATATCAGTGGAATATGATGAGTTTAATAGAGGTAGTAAGCTCTGAAAGTGACAGCGATGGAATTGTGTCCCAAAGTAGTTCAGCAATTCCAGAAACTTAGGGTTTCAACTTACCTAAAGAAACAGCAGAAAGTTTGGCAACCCGATTCCCGACTCAAACACAAAACTGTCTTTGAACTGGACGTACGCTAAATAACATTCTACCGAGTGAAAAAGAATTACTTCCCAATTTTTGCCAACAAGAACTTGTTTACTGCAAAAATATCGAAGGTTTCTGCTGAAAATGTGAGTTCTACAATAAAGAGCTGAACAGTGGTGTTAATTCGTAGACAGTACGAAAAAAAGTTTAAAATGTGTATTGCTATAACGGTAAAAAACTTGCATTTCTCCCAGTTGGCGTTTCAAGTTTCAACAAAACCAAGTGAAGAGCACAACATTGAAAATGGTATCACAGAAACTAGACCAAGATTCAACAATGGTTTATCTGACTTGAAAATGGTAATTTTTTTGCTTGGCCAGAACAGCGACTATAAAAAGATTCATGTTTTATCTGCATGTGAGACAGCCAAGCGCGTGGTGATCACTGGGTGAAACACGGGCTGCCACCTACTGCTGAGGCTAACATCATCAATGAACCTTCAGTTGTCAGAGAAAAAATCATCATTCCACCATTGCACATCAAATTTGGTTTGATGAAGCAGTTTGTTAATGCCTTGCCTTCAACTGTGGATTGCTTCAACTATATTTGCAGAGCATTTCCTGCTTAGACGATCGAAAAGCTGAAAGCAAGCATTTTTGATGGCCGCCAGACTTTTTGCGAAATTCACTTTGATTGTTACTAAAAGTAGTGTTTGTGCTTTAACGTCAGATGCTTTGGAATTACAAAAATGTGTGTTTTTTACTGCTAATATTGCCTAATTTTCTGAATTTTTGCATGATTTTTACGTGAAGCATGATTTGCATGTAGAAGGCTCTCTACGATAACGATTGCTGTCTATCGCATCACAAAAGAAAGAATGCCGTATGGACATGCTTGAAAAGACAGATATAACCTCATTAAACTTGTAGCATATGAAGACAATACCAATGTTAAAATCTGCGTAATTTTTAGCACTTTTTTGAAAAAATACGGAATAACTCAAAAACTAGAACCAATTCGGAAAACCAATGTCATTTTCGGATTTAGAGACATCAAAATACCCTGAATCCGTTGAAACGTTCTTACCACGAAAATGTGTGTTGACCAGTGGTTAAGTAGCGTTAAAAAAGTTGTATTGTACATTGCATGCAACTCGGAGCACGGTCTTACCGAATTTGAAGAGCAAGAACAGTTGGGCAAAATGATTATGAAAGAGAGCTAAAGCAAGGAAAAATAAGGGCAGGTAAGGTTGCGAATGACACGGAAAACTGGAGAGAGTTTCATAGGCCTTAGTGACAATTCTGATCTTAGCTGACGCTGATAAATTTTTGGAGTAGGACTACTCTACATTAAGAAAGTACGAAATTATCGCATCTGGGAAGTTTCGACTAGATATGAGACGGAAAATGCTGACCTTGAGATCTTCCAAGTAAGAATATGTGCTTCCGACGTAGTCGAACCGGTGATTCGACAAGTGAGTCGTCGGATTGACGTTGAAAGTGGTCATGTGGGCTCAGAACCGGGTTACAGCGAAAAGTTTGAAGAGATGCCAATTAGACTTGGATGTTGAAACTCTGAACTTCAAGCTTTTTGGTTCCCTCTGTGAGACTTTGGGCCAAAACAAATGGCGTTCTCAACATAGGCTGCATCTGGAAAAGCACTTGCCCGAGAGTAACCAAGCAAAGAGAGGTTGAAAACCAAGCTTCGCGCTCTATGGTCTATACTCTCTGCAGAAAAGATCATTCCATCCATCCAACTGGGTGAGAAGAAAATGCTACTGTGTAGGGCAGTAGCTGCCGCCATTCTGAGAAGATGTTTTGGGGAAGGGTACAACGAGACTACCTAGGATGCATTGAAGGGAATACGCCAAACGGTGCACTAAGCAGTGTCCTTGAACATCTGTGTCGTTGAGTGGGGAAAGAGAAACCTTATGCCAAGTATGTCAGTTTTTCTAAGAACTTTGTCGGTACTGACTGCACACCTTGTGCTTTTTTGTTTTTAGTTAGTCTTAGGGACAACGTAAAAGTACAACTGGCGATGGGGCTGCAGTTCGGGAATTCTGGAGGTTTTGGGAAATTAGTATACCCCTGCCATCATCATTTCCTAGCCCACTGTGATCCGGAGCGATGGCGCCTGACAACGCCCCAGCTGTGGATCACAAAGTCTATTTCAAGAACAGACTGAGCCATTCAGCCATCAGGCAATCACTTTAGGTATAGTGTGCAGGGAACCGCTATGAAGGTTAGCATAATTTCCCCAACCACGCAGTCACTGCAGCTGAATAGGTCCCAACGTCATTGCCATGCCTTTCCATTGGAGTCTCTGGGAGATGCAAAGGGCAGTCGATTGGCAACAGAGCAGCTCAGCTACCCTAATCCTTGCTCAGGCTAAGAATTTTCTCAAAGCGATCGTCCTAACTCAGAAGGGTTCAAAATGCAAACAGGTGGCGTTTTTTCATCAAGAGTGGGTAACTTTAGTTTTTGGTTGATAAAACCACACGCTGCATGCAGTTGCAAAACATCAGAAAAGCTCATTTGTAATATCGGTTTTCACGGCTTGGAAATAAAGTCCCAATAGTCACAGGAGAGCGAAATCAGCATAATGTCCTCTTGGTCGTGGCATCCCAGTTTTTCCTTGCGCAACAGCACAAAAAAAACTAAGCATAGGCCAGAACGGAAGAGGCGTTAAGATGTTATACGCAGACCATACGAAGATTATGGAAGATAAATTTGTTTAATGTATTTACACCCACGCGCAACGAAGTATACAACTCACGCATACCATGGTCTTCCAGAGCGTCACTCACCCACAAATAACGTTATTGGTCTATTCGTATTACAGAAACAGACAACGCTGTCANAAATCACACTTTTGGTGTCAGCGCGCCTCACTTTTTTAGCACAATACCAGCAGAAGGCATAGGAATAAGTAACCTTTTGATTCTTCATCTAACTCATTAAGATTTACTGGCAAAAACACGCAGAGCAGAAATCATATTTGAAAAACGGTCCCCTTTCAAAGCAGACCTGTTCATAGCAGACCACGTTCATAACAGATCAGTTCGTCACAGACAACTTTCATAACATACTATTTTATAGCAGATCACGTTCACAATAGACTATTACATAACAGAACACTTTCTTAACAGACCATGTTCTTAGGAGATCAGTAGGCTGAATCAACGGTGCAAAATTTTCTGTAAATGTTAGTAGCGCGCAGAAATTTTTAGTAGCCGACACATATTAGCTTTGCCATACAGCATTCATATGCATGAAGTACACAATGTGAAAAAACGTTCGCGCTCCACGTTTTTGGTCGCGCGACGCGAGTGCGCGACCAAATTCTGCACCCCTGGGCTAAACAATAGACTATTTGGTAACTTACGTATACATAAAGCAGTGGTTTTCAACCTATGGGTCTTGAACCATTTTGGAAGGGGTCACGAGTGCATATTTACACAGCTGCATTACATTTGCTTTATTCGAGTTTTAGATGGGGTCCATGCTCGTAACTAAGGGGGTGCAGGAGGGGTGAAGCCTTCCAGAAAAAATTTTCGCCCTCCCTGGAAAAATGTTTTGGACGTTTTAAAAAGTATTGGACATAGTTTAAAAAATTTGGGCCCCTCTCAAAAACCTCTTCGCCCCTCCTAGTATCCCAAGCTGCTTACGGGCCTGATGGGTCGTTGGGTTATAGTGGGTTTCTATAGTGGGTTGCGGTGCAAAAAAGGTTGAAAACCACTGGCATGAAGGATTGTGTTCATAATAGATCACAGATGTCAACGCTGAAGAAGACTGCTTATATAATTGAAGACTCACGGGTTAGTAGTTTGTGTAGCTGGCGATTCACTATACCTCAGAAAAATGCAAGCTACGGGTTTCTGCCGTGCTGTGAAGCAATTCTTGCTGATATTCCTCCTTACGGTAACGATGCTGAAAGCACAGAATATTGTACAATGATAGTGTTTTGTTACGTAACATACCATTACCAAAACACTTCGCCGTGGATGTGGCTAATTCTACCTCCATATGGGCGACACAAACATCAGGTACGTCGCTTGAATTCACTAATTCAGAAATTTTGACAGTGATTATTTTCGTAAAAACAACAATCACTTTTTTGGCACAGCTCAACATGCATGTGCAACATTAGCGAGCTCTGCACTACCTTCAGTGTGGCCACTGCTGTTTTATTTTCACTAGATCTGTTTTTTTGTTTTATCTGGGGTTCTGGGGTTTTTATTGAAAATCTGGGTTTTTTTGCCTTTGGTCAAATTTTAGATTTTTCATTGAAGAGTACAGTGGTTTCATAGGCGTGGTGTGTAGAGTCAGCAGCCAGTGCAGCTGAGTAGGGCTAGGCTTAACAAAATTATTCGAAATCTAATGTTTTACAGATTAAGCATTGACTAGCCATATTGTCAGAATGTTTGAAAATAGACTTGAACTTGTTGAAAATTTGATGCAAATAATGCATTTGACCTTAATTTTTCATGTACAAGTACTTGTAACGTACATTTCAAAGGCTTGGTTTTGACTTTTTTAACAATTTTTATGTCTGGGTTTTTTTATTATTTTCTGGGGTGATTTCAAGGTAAATTCTGGGGGGTTTCTTCAAAACTGAATGGCAACACTGACTACCTTATCTTAGCTACTGTAGTCTAGGCGCGGCTTGCCGCGTACGCCACAAACTTTCCTAGGAGGACTTCAGAAAGTTCTTAAAGTGAAGACAGTGTTTCTGAGAGAGAGCTTCAGTGGAGGCATTTTAGCTAATACCATTAGATCCTTTTGTTTTTTCTCCGTAGCCACCTTGAGCTTTTGAGCTCTTGATGCTACAATCGATCTCGTCATTTCCCATGCTGTAGTAAGCTCGCAGTTCCTTGCACTCTGTTCTCACTAGCTCTACACTTGTGGACCACACACCAACAGTTGTCTTAAACAACTTATAATTGGGAAATGCTTCTATGTCTAGACAAGACATTGAAATTATGCGACGCACGGGGTGAAAGTAGCAATTCTTCTTCAGATTTTTCGTTTATGACCAAACAGATGTTGCTATTTACCTAATAACTTGACTGCTTCGCGAATATATTATTTTGCCTGTAGGCAAGAACTTAACAATAATATCCGTTGCGGAGCAGAACCTTATTAAACGGAATTTAGTTCAATTTTTTTAGTTTTGTGTAAATGACGTGATGCACACATTGCTAAAGTTACGGGATATACTCATATCAGAGATAGCTGGAACTCCAGAAGGTTTAGTTATCTCTGATTCGTCTAACATAGAAGATAGCAAGAAAAACTGCAGAGGAGTCGAGACTGATATCAGCTTTTTCAAAGAACCAATTAACATGAAACAAACAACTTACTTCATATTGCAGAGGCCCCATGGCAACGGGGGTTCGATAAAATTACTTCTTTGCCCCTCCTTAATTCAGATCTGGATGTACGTGGTCTATTATGAACATGATCTGTTTACATATGTGGTATTTTATATGTGTTGATCTTGGAAGCAAAAGCGCAATTTTGTTATAAAATGTGAGGGGGACAGCTTGGTGTGAAACTACTGTATATTACGAAACCTAAAGAGAAAAAGGTGGGGGGACATGGCATGTTATAACCCCACCGTCTGAAAAAGTGGGGGGACGCGTCCCCCGTCTCTCCCACCCAGGGGCGAATCCAGAAGGGGGCATTGGGGCTATCGTCCCCCTTACAACGTACGAAAGTAACTTTTTTCACCATGGTTTTGTACTATTCAGAAACCTTTTTCACACCTTGTGTAGAGTGCGTCAAACGCATGCAAGTTTGTTCAGAGAACATGTGTAACTTTACCCAATTTACGATAGTGTGCTTATCATATTTGTGAGTTATATTGTTAACTCTAAATAGCTAAGCTAAATAGGCCTAGCTAATCGTATTTGGGAAGCTAGCTTAGTGCAAGTAGCGCACAAAAATGATACCGCAGTCCCATTTCATGGAGTTTTAATGACATAAAATCAAAACAATTTTCAAATGCGTAGATGGTCTCTAGCCTTTACGTTATCAACTGCATACGTCAGCCAGTCGCTCAAGAATTGGACAAAATCCACGTCTTATATGCGCACTGATTTTGTAGACCTACTTTGGGGTCACTATCTTAGCGCAAAGTCGCTACTCGGCTTCGATTGAACTTGTGCTGGTGTACATCAGAAGCGTGTAAATATAAAAGCGCAATCATAATGGCGGGCACGATGACTTCTTGCTCAACTGCAATATCGACTGCTAAAAGCATACTGCAGGTCTTGCATTTAACGGCATCGATATTTTCACATACGTTTGAAACGTATTTTCCTGCAGAAAGTTTCTGCAGGAAAATTTCACTAGCAAATGGTGGCTTTGATCCAAAATAGAAGCTAGGCGCTTTACTAGAAACAAACTTTTAAAACTCATCGAAAATAGACTTTATGTTTTCCGGTTTAAATCTGAACTTGATTGTTCAGCAAAAAGCGCCAAAAATGCTAGTTTCATGGATGATGCTTTAAAAACAAGGGGAACTAAACATTTAAACATTGAGACTTGGTTGTTGTTTTCCCCCTCCTATCAAAATTTCTGGCTACGCGCCTGGTAGGATCTCAACAGCAGTTATTTGCGTAATAGTCAGATTCTCACAGCCATGCACTTAAAACTCGTCTCAACCAGATTCTGACTAATATCCTCTTGCCTGAAACGCAGAAGAGACTGACTTCTTTCTTATAGCGTGAGAAGGACGAGGTCTCGTAGTTACGGCATGCGAACGTTCTTGTTCTGTCACAATGTCTGACCGTCGTGTTGTGTCACAATAGCAGTTTTGTCGTAATCCTTGGTAGTGCCGGCGCGACATGCCCGACTTAATGCATTAGGTAAGGGCGCTGTGTTGATGCAGCTTTGCAGTTTATGAATGTGTGGGGCGCAAAATAGAGGTTAAAGAAACTGTAAATAAAGATTTCAATTATTGCCAAGCAATTTTTGCGCCCCACGTCAAAGTGGCGCCCATGGCACGAGCCATGCCTGCCATACCCTAGGTACGCCACTGGTTACCACATAAAATAGGATATGGAAAATAGGCGGTTGACTAAAAAATTATGGAAATGAAAGAATCATATTCTTTGAAACGATAGATGCAACAACAATAAGGGATATATCGAAACATGGTTAAACATATAATTCCACTACACTGCAGTGGGCAAGGGGAATTCCTAAGTGAGCGTAGGCTATTTGAAACAACTGAAGGCGTGTTAAAAACAATGCGTATAATCATTTACTGTAAATCACTTAATGTAGGCCTACATTGATGATGCATTATTATTCTGATCCTAGGTGGCGGAACCGGGGGAGACCGCCTGGGCCTAGGCCTCCCACTTTGGTCTCTGGGGGGGGCTGGCGCCCCACTTTCAAATTCGAATCTTGCCTAAATAAGTTTAAGTAACACAATTAGTTTTGGGTCCATTGTTAAAGTAAATCGTTTAATTAATAAAATTTTGCAGAATTTTGGCAGTATTTTGTCAATAACATTTGTAATATGTTGTTTGAAATTTGGTGCGATTTCGTAATGTTTGGGAGAATACACCGTGCACAGTCTGTCACCTTGCTGTGGCTTGCTTACCGCATTGTTGTTGTTTAACAGTGTTGCCAGATGGTGTAATACGACACAGTTTTTTGCAAAAAATGGTGTAATTTTACATGCTTTTGTGCATGGGCGTCGAAAGGTTTTTTTCCAGGGGGGCACTAGTGGATTTTTCCAAAAGTTTTTCTAGGGGGTGGCCAAAAGTGGTGAAATTTGGTTTTTACCACTCGAAACTAAGATAACAGTCTTTTTTGATGAGCTTTTCAAATTTCTGCCCCTCTTCCGACACCCATGCTTGTGTGTAGGAAAAAGTTCGTGTCACACCATTTTGATGGTGTAATTTCAAGCACTTTAACACCATTCTAAATAGTGAAATTTTGCTGAATCTTATACGCAAAATGAAATATTTGACAGATCAATTTCAATTGTGTTTTTGTTTTTGCTTTGGCAACATTAAGCAGCTATATTTATTTCTGCATTGGATAGACAATCGGCATCCTTCCAGCAGAAAAATTGCTAGTTGCTGCATATACTTTGTCTTGTCTATGCATTCCGGTATCTAATGCAGTTGTAGAATGGGTATTCAGTCATGTTACTTTTGTGTTCAAGATGTGGAAAAGTTGTGATTTTGAATGTGTTTAAGGCAGGTACCAGTGCTGTGTCAGCTTTACCTGTTTTTTAAGCTGTGTTCTTGGTGTACAGCCCAGTGACGATTCCGGCACATGGCCTCCTCGGGTTTAACCCGAGTCTTCGATTACGATTTATATCAGAGGACGCCAGCTTGCTTGCTTTGTGTATTTGTGACACCACCCACGATCGCACTTCACTAAGTTGCTAATTCAGGCTATTTCCTTTGGGCCTCGTCACTGCTCATATATTTTCGTTCCATGTCTGGCCTTTCGCGTTCATGTTGCAGGTGACCTGACGTTCTGAACAAAGCAATATCACTCGTAGTAGGCGTTCTATCGACTTCGTTCGCTAGCGCTTTACTCGGGCTCATCCATCAGAGCCAGAGCTGCCCTACGCAATTAAGTATTTTTTTAAATATAATTTATATCGGACTGAATGTTTTTCAAAGCAATGGATTTGTATAGAACAGTGTTTCCCAACCGGAGTCCGTGGACTCAAATGAGTCCGCGGAAGGCTCTGGATGAGTCCGTATGCACCAGAGGCAAACAATCGACGTTTTTGTTGGTACAAGTGTGCAGAGCCGTATCAGCCGCACTCCATACCCCCCAATTAGGGTGGCCCCACGCTGGCACAGGGGGGCCAAAATTCCAGTCCCGTCACCACTTAGCACCCCAGATAAAGCTTCGATTCCCCAAATTGAAATATGAAGCATTAGAAATAAGTGAATTTAGGGGGCCCTTTGAAAGAAAAGTACATTACAGTTTCTTTGGGCCCCTTTGAAAGCAAGGTATTTACACGTTACAACTGCTGTTGGGGGCCCCTTTGAGGGCAAAGTAGCCCACTTATACATTGCAATTGCTGTTGGGCCCCTTTGAAAGCAAGGTAGGCTACTTTACACATTACAGTTGCAAAGGGGGCCCGAGGCAAGAGCCTCGCTTGCCTTCCTTTAAACACACCACTGTATATAACCCTGACAATGACCTTATATGAGAATATGAAACCGATTGAACACGTTCTNCTTCATCCGATATGCGTACTTTCTCACCTGATGTGCGCATGTGAACACTGTAATGTAAAGTTATCTTTATATTACTGGACACATTGAAGTTGTTGATGAGTTTATCACTTCAAAAAACGTAGATATCACGTGATTTTTCATAATAACNTAGACACACAGGTCGACTAAAAAAACAGATCTGGGTGGAAAAAAACTCCAGTGGGAGCCCTGGTCCCATGCACCAAAATGCCTACTCCCATAACTTGAAGTGAACATTTGAAGATTTATTGCCGTATTATTGTTATGCAATAAAGACCAAGAGTACCACAAGTTTCGCAACCTGCCTGTGCAGGTAAAGGAGCGAACTGCGCACTTGCGCTAAGCGTGTCGGGGGCTTCACGGTCACGACTTTGCCCTGATGGGCCTCGCGTTCATTTATCCTGCCCTGCCGACATGCTTAGATACGTTCAGAAGTCAGACTTCCGCTTGATCAACGTATTTTGTGTAGTGATTGTTATCAAACCTTTAGGCTACGGTACTATGCCTAACCAAGGTATAGTCTTCTCCTATTTTGTACTGCA
>JGI24159J19872_10014151_pt1 | contig 10324 bp, 6 predicted proteins | sample Ectturendosymbi4_FD_19872 | JGI IMG/M metagenome (IMG submission 19872) | reverse complement strand
CGCTAATACAATGACTAGGCTGTTCTCCATTATAACGTGTATGAATTACCTTAAACGCAGTAAATGACCCACTAGTCCTACACTCTGCATTAGTTTTCAATTTGAAAAACAACATCCCGGCGTTATTCGGTTTTCGTGTTACTTTCAAAGTTTATAAACACCTCTATGCGCATTGATTGACGCCAGATCATAACAATTAAAGTTTTCGTTTCATTTTGCAAAACAAGAAACCTTCGTTGATTTGTTTTTGAAAAGGCTGACGCACATCCCCAGATTTGAGCTCCACTTTGTTATTTGAAAAATGTCAGCAAATTTTTTTTATTCGTTTTGCATTTCTTTCAAGTTTTTTTCTTAGTCCATCACTTCGTTCAGCTCTTTTTAACATTACTGCATTCCACTTATTACCTCTTTCAACGCAGAGCAAGCTGAGCTTGCCTTCTCCGTTCACATCGATGAACCTTACGAGGATGGACATGCGGACAGTTCATCGCCAGAGTTCGTCCAATTTAACAACGAACATGGAAATGCTATTGCTGAACAAACGATCGCATCAGATGCAGGAAACACTTATAACACTACAAAAGTTACTTTCGACGAGTTAAGGCAAGTTATTGTTGATGAACGCGCGTAGTATTTCAAATCATGCACACACAAAGCACAACATTCGACACCGTCTGGTAGTGCAGTCCACTGTCATCAATGGAATAAAACATTAACGTAAAAGTAAAGCTTTCCTTTATTCGGATGATGATGAGCTGCATAGTTATTGGGCCGACAGTAGATTTTCTAACGTTGGTTGTTGTATCTTTTGCTAGTTGCGTTTTCAAACACTGATACTCTAAGGATTGTTAACGACGATTGTTAAGCAAAGATAGGACTTTACAATCCTGTACAGGAGTGGCAGCGTCGTTGCTTCAGGAAGAGCTGCGATCGATGCAAAAACTAACATAAGCACGGGAGCATCATTGGTTGGAACAGGATTGGGTCCTACGTACTCTCTTTTGACGACACGTAATGCTTTGTTTCATCTCCTTTTCGCAAAGTGCGTGTTATGGTTTTTGAGCTGCAGGAAAATCGATTCGTCTTTTCTTGGTTGCTTCACAGAGTTGGTTGAGTAGTTTTGTTGTTCAAGTAAGAACGTATACTTTCAGCACCTGAAACATGCGCATCATGCAATCGAAATGACTCTTCTGAAATTTTGTTCATGTTCTATCCACAGATACCAAGCCAGACCCCCCAGACAACCTACGAGCAACAGCAACCTCGTCTAGCGTATCTGTCACTTTTGATGATGTAAACAATGCTGAGGAATATCGGGCCGAATGTAAGATAATTTATGCTTAAATGGTGGATTTAAAGATATATTTTGCCTGCAAATACATCCATAACTGTAATGTTCCGAAAAAGCTACGCTACGAATTTTGTTTCAAATATTTTAAAAAATTTTACAAAGCTGTGGTTCAAGGTTCTTTGCACTGGGACTGAAACGAAACTGAAATTTGCAGCTGAAACGAAAGAGTGACATCTGCACATGAATCGAAAGTGTATTTAAATTTTCGTTACCGAGCGAATCAGTGTACAAAATGCCTTGGTTGCTGAACTTCTTTGAAAGTTGATACAATGGCAAACGTCAGTGAGGATTAAAGGAAGGTTTAACACAGCGTGAGGGCAGATGACTTAGAAACAACGAGAGAAGTATCACAGAAAACGAACTGCTCAGCCCAACGGCTTTCACGCTTAGAAAACGATTACCTGCACAAACCTTACCACAATTGGACAAAACCTTACAAACTTCCAGCACCTTGCTTTACGCAAGACATGAAGCAAATCAAAAGTGTGCCAGGACCTTGCAAGCGATGTGCGCTCTGTGGTTGCCACAAAAAATGCAACGAATCCATAGTACCATATGTTTCACAAATTTTGACAAAAAATAATCTTTGCCACTGAACCAAACTTGACACACAGAAAATACAGCTATTATGTAGAGACTTATGTGATATGCCATGAACAGAATGTTAGCCAAACTTCTTGCAAAGTGTCTGCAAGATCTAGGTTTCAAAAATGACAACGTCCAAATGGCCGTGTTGCGGCTCAATCCGGTGTGCAGTCACGGCACCATGGCATTGTAAATTAAACCACTTATGCATTAAGCTTGCATTACACCGTGACTTTTGTTGGTAAAAAAAGTTTTCGCTGCCTTTGTGTTGTTGTTTTTTGATATGGTGGTTTTTGTTGGCGCTTTATAACTACAATGGTCTTCTAGCGCCACGACTGAGTTTGTACAATTTCGTTTTTTGTGTGTGTTCAACGTGTGTTCCCTGCAGCTCTTCCGCGCACGGTACGCCTGGTAAGAAGGCTGCAGTACCAAGTTAAATGGTCTTGGTAAGACGCTACCAGCACTGAAGCGGACGCACTTACCACTAGACCACGGACTGGTCATGTTTGTGTTGTTTGGGTTGTTGTTTGATTATTTTGGTCTATTTCATAACCTGTTTTGAACGTCAGGCGCAGCGTTCAGCATTTAATTATAAAGGTGGACACTCGAGTTTGTCTGTCAGAGTCACGAACGCAATCTTGCTTCAAGCATTCCACCAAAGCTCTGTGTCATAACGGCTTTTCAAGCATAAATGTTGCTCTTGCGTTGCTCGATAAAAAAGTGGCGTCAGATATGATTTTGAAGTTCAGGTAGTATGAATCATTTTGAAAAATTTTTCTTCTAGATTTTGCTTGTCGCAGCTTGGGTTTTGATTTGTCAAATTTAGGATTGAGTTTGTTTACTTTCTCAGCTCTGGCTTTAGCTTCTCAGCGTACCACTGAACACAGGTAGTGTTACCTGAAATCGATTTCTTATTAAAAAAGGGCTGGCGGATTCAAAACGTTCGCTTTTGCGGAGACTAGTTTACACGAAACGTTTGACGGGCCATTTAATTCACACAATTATATCTGTATGTTTGTATGCGGTGCAGTAAGCTGTGGGTTGCATTCAAACAGAGTTGAAACGCCAGACCGTAATGTTCGCCTAACATTATGCTGCACTGACACGCAAAAGCTTGTTTGAAATCAGAATCATTATCGTTTTATTTAGCTCACTCAGTGGCAGCGACAAGCAAAAACTTTTCTAATATGCTTCTGAAGCAATGAGATATCTCATATCTCTGTTTGCATGTCATTGACGCAAAAGGTTACATGATTCAGTTGAAATCGCATTTGGCTTTCTTTAAGTAACGGAAACTCTGGAGCAGAAACTTGCCCACGTATGGATTCGAATTGCGAATCGTTTTGAAAACGGATGAAATCTTTTTCTTTTGGAAAACCGTACGTCCTCGTGCAACAACTGCAAAACGTTGTTGCAGAATAGTATTAGTTACTTTGCTGGAAGTTTGTCAGAAGATACAGTAAATCCGCCCAGTGAAACAGAAGATAGGGAAAGCTGCCTTGTTGGAAACCAGAAACCAGCATGGTTGTGCTTGTCTTGGCAGCATGGACGTCATTCTTATTTCACCTTGCATCAATCCTGATTAGCATGTAGTTGATCGTTTGCAGTATAAACTACTTTTCGGCACCTTCGTATTTGTTCTGGATTGCCCCTCCGGTTTGCCCCCGAGCGAAAGCGCATTTTGGTGCAGTATTTCATGGTGTTACTCTACCTAGTTCATACTCTTCATGAAATCTGTTTCGTTCCAAAAGATAACAAGCACGTTTAACAAATATCTGCCCTATTTGCAGTAATGCAAATCTATTGTGTCCTTGTTCAAAATNAAAAACCTAAATCAAGGTTATGCCCGACAAGCTGCGTATTGAAGATGTATGAAAAAATAATAATCTTGCTTGAACTCACCGAAATATTTCTATATTACTTATTCTGTCACTTACTGTGTTCATAAAAACATAATTTTTGAACAATACGATGTGAACGCCTATAAATGCACAGTGCCACGTTTGATGAAGGTTTCATAAATATTTTTGCAGTGGAATGCGAAGCAGGCAGCGAAACCTCCACCACCACATCAACAACACTGACGTTTACAGGCCAACAACAGAGCAGTATCTGCACCGTCCGCGTCAGAGCGCTTGTTGCGACCTCTCCTGGGGCGAAGACGTTTGCGTCTTCTGACTTCAGCGCAGTGCAGCCTGTTTCACTTGGTACCTGGATTTGTCGTGCTCCGTGTTCCAGCCAGTATTTTTGTAACAACCGTTTGTAGGAGAACGTTACAGTTCTTCTCTGCTTTTGCAATTACATTACGTTGGAACTTTTCCTGATATGGTTATCATATAGGATTTTCATTATTAATCCTCCGACAAATTGGTTCCTTTACGAAAGTGGTTTTCAACCTCACGTTACTGTCTAAGCTTTTTTCTAACTACTATTTTTTGCATAGTGATAAAATGTAATAAAACCAGCCACAGGAAAACAAAATTAGGTTAATGAAGCAAAATTAACCAATAGTTCAAACTTGACAATACGCTGTTTTGTCACCATTTGTTTTCTGTTTTATCTGGACGATTCATGGAATTTCGCAAAAGGCATTCCTCGTGATATTTTCACAAAAAAGCTTGTTCCGTTATAAGTTTTAACATCAACCACTTACGCATGCGCACACAGATATACTGTTACGAAAGACGGGACAATCTCGAGGGTGAATTTAGTGATATGGCAGTACCCTTTCATTTGGTCGCACAAAAACGTATGGAGATATAGATATACTTTACTGAAGGTATGCACTTCTATCTTGCGTTCCTGAAGTTCAGTTATGTCATCAGTGTATTGATTATTTACAACGTACGTTGTAGCGTAAGATGCAGCTTTCTCCCTGCTAGATACTTCCATCAGTCCAGGAAATAGTACTCAAAACTTTTTTCCTGTTCGTGTCTGACGCTTTACTCTTAAAATCAAACAATTATAGATACAATAAGTAAACTATGAGTAGAGTTTGTTAACAGCAAAAACCAAAGAATGAGAGTTTTTGTGAGTGAAGAGGGATTAAAATAAACCGAGACGCCTCAAAGCAGCCATGTGTATTTTTTAAAGGTTTTTTAATTTTATAAAAAAGAGAAAGTATTGCAAAATCATACGCACTTACGATTTATAAAACGTGGCTTGACATGGACGATGATGTTCTCATTACACTTTACAGTATGTGGAAGGTCCAGATAACTTCAATTTTATTTTTCCTTGCTATAAACTGATAAGGAAATAATTCCAGTCATGATAGTTCCTCGTGCAGCAAGTACGTGCAATGACGATATCATTCAAATGAACACTGCGATGACATTGTTGCGTCACGGAAATGAATTGGTTTAATTGTACCGTAAAGTGTATCATGATCGTAACCGCGCTTTATTCATGCTTCAGCCAAGATCTCACATGCTGTTCCTTAACTTACTTAAGGCAAGGGAAGAAATGTTGCCCTAACTGTATCCATGAAACTGGAGATTCTTTTTATTTTTAGAAATAGTTAATAACAAAATGTAACCGAAAATGTTTGCTGAATTTTGGTAATTCAGAGCATCTCTGTCGAACCTTTTAAACGACTCCGTCGACTTCAGGAGTTCTACTGTGCCTATGCTAAGAAGCACTGTCTTGTGGCTTAGGAAATCGGGGATTTTCGTGAAAACAGCCCCAACGTGCAATAAAAACTTTGCAATTGCCGTTGTAATATTCAGCATGACGACACCACAAGGGTGACACAAGTGAAGACAGCAAATTTCTATTGTACACAACTTTGGTAAAACGCAACACTATCTTCAAAAGATTATTCTATATCTCATGTTTTTAAAGCTGTTTTACGGAAACTAGATTTTACGCAGCTGTTTTGTGGCGTTTTGGGAAAATTTAAATCAATCCTACATCTACTGTACGTTCTTGATCTCATAGGTGTAGGACCAGGAATATTTTTTGGGGTGCGGAGAAATTTGCCCAAGAAAAATCAAACACAAGTGACCTCCAATAAAAGTAAAGCTCTTCATGTCAATTCGGACGCCATGTTTGTCAAATCAAAGTCATTTTTCAGGGAGTTTGTGAAAGCTCTTAGAGATTTTGCCCGGATTTTCACGAAATCAACACTTTTGAGGGTGCGATTGCATCCCCTGCACCCCCGCCTTCTACACCAGTGCATGATCTTAATAGGCAACGCAGTGATAAAAACAACTGAGTTCTTACTTGTGTTTCAGCACCGGAGGTGACGCATTTGTCCGTTTTGAGAACTGACGAAACTTCCGTTGACATCACCTTTCCAAAGATTATCAGACACAAGAGATACATCATCAGCGGTGACGGCATCAACACAGTAGAAATTCAGTCGAGCGAAGTTTCTAACAAAAATGTCACTGCGCAAATTACCGGCTTAACTCAAGGGACAACCTCCCTTTCCAAGTTGTCGTCGTGGCAACGGATGTAAACGGAAATGAAGTGGACAGTGAACCAACTAATTTCACTGTGAACACCAAAGGTAGATTTGCGAGCTTCCTCACGTCTACGGTGTATCTTACCTGAAGCTGTCTTTTTTTGCAAAAGAACTAATTCCATGCAATGTGACATTTCACTTTTATCCGAGCATGACGTATCACTACCTTACACAGGAACCTTAAAAACAAGTGAACCGAATGTTGGCGCACAAAATGTTCGTGTCTGGAGAGCTGTCAAAAACAAGACCGTTGAGAAAAATTTTGCAACCAAAATCTACGTTTCATGCAAAGTTCGGCGCCAGGTTTCATTGACTGGATGAAATAATATTTTGCAAGACATTCTCACCACTATTAGAGCAGCCCATGTTTGGTGAGGTAAATATGAACTTAATGGATTTGGCATGTGCTGGAAAAATAGACTTCAAAAAACTCAGAGNCTTCGATAAAGGTTCACNTAGGTGACCGAGATTACAGATGCAAAATTTGTGGCAAAATTTTGCAATTTCTTTAATNTTGTTTTTTTTGTTTTTGGGTCGTGTTTGTGCTTTATGGGCAAAAAGATGCNACTGGTTGCTGTGTAAAAAAAACGCGAACTTCAACACAGTCATGTTTAAGCTTGATGCCTGATAAAGTACCAAGTAGACGCGATATACAGGCATCAAATTCAACACATGCAATATTCGAAATAAAGACCGGGACTGATCCGACTCCTTCGACATCGCGACCCACCAAAATGGAATCCGTAACCAAAACAAAAGACCAAGTGTCGACGCTTCGTCGCTGACATTTTGGCAAGTTATTGCCCCTTTGGCTGCGACGTTTTCCTGATTTCATTCAAGGGGTTGTTTTTGGATCATTTCGCTGACACTGTTTCTGGTATTCACATACAGTGGTTTAATTTCGTTGCACGTGTAGTGGTGGATGGGCCCAGGTTGTTTTATGAACTGAAGTTTCGGTTCGAAAATGCGAAAGCTATCAGTTATGCTTGCGCACATTCTTCATTGTTCTTTTGCATCAACCTTAGAACGAGGCGAAAAAAAACATTGTTAATAGAGGCATACAATGGAAGTGCATTGCTGTATTTGCAAAACTCTCATTCACTAAAAATAAAATCTGTGGCTTTATTTCATGCAAGAAAAGACCTGAAGATTAAATATTTGTTAAAAAATGTAGATGCCAACGAATGTCAAGGAAATCCGGACGTCTGCCCAAGTGATTCAACGTGCGTCAACACATTTGGAAGCTACATGTGTAATTGCAGTGATGGACTTTACATGAACGAAGCAGGAAGTGCATGCTTAGGTGGCTTTGAATTTCTGTTAAATTATGATATATTGGATGTGATACTTAAAATGCAGAATCACCTACAATTTCGTTGAACTCTATTTTGTTTTTTCTTGTACAGTTTCATGTCACGTACCGGAACACAAGAATTAAAGAACGAAGTGTTTACGTTCTTTCTATTTTGTTTTCCGAATTTGTCTTTTTTTAAATGAAACATATACATAATTCAAGTTCAAAATGTTTTTGCCCTCTTCTCTTCTCTGGACATCATAATGAAAATTTCCAAAAATGATATAATCATGAGGATATCAGAACCTCATGCAGATATTTAAAAAATAAAGAGTTAATACTTTGAAACGATGAATTTCTTCTTGTAAGCATTTTCGTTTTTTCTCAGTTGGCTTTATTTATGGTAATCATCTTTTAAACTCCTCCTTGATCAGGATCTTTCTAAGCTTTGTTACACAACAAATAATATATGGCAAGAGACACAACTTATTTGCACTCACTAGGCATCTTATAATATCGCTAAAATATAGTAGAAACTGCATACGTTTCAGAAAGAGAAGTGGAACAAGGCCTATATTTGATAATGTACCTTGATATGTAACTTAGAAAGTCACAAACTAAGACGACTTACAGCATGCAAATAATCGTTTGTGAAACACGGTGGTCGCGTTACTCAGACAACCTGCAGGTGTGCGACTTATACTTTGTAGGGTTGTTTTGTATGGCAGACGTTACAAACACTAAGTCTAACAACGGATAGTGAAAGAAAACATAGCCTGAATATGTTTTGCTGTAGTCACCACGTTATGCAGTGCCAATCAAAGTAAGCCACATCCGGTGATGGATGAGGATGTATTTCAAGAGCACCGCAGCTTTTATATGAAGCTGGAGAGATCGAATATTTTCTAAAGTAATCGTACAGTGGTTCATACACATACGTTGCTAATGCTTCATCTATGTTCTGTATTGATTGAATTGTTTCGAAAATCTTGTGTAGGCCTACTGGACCAGCCGGTTTGCACCTTGAGTTCAGAATATAGCTATGAAATCCATGCAGATGATTACCGCCAACAAATATTAGTTGCGAATGACGTTAGACCTTTGCCATGCCTGCCCTATTACGTCATCAAAACGAAAATGTAGAACACATTAAGACAAACATTTTCAACTACAGCAAATCTAAAAACAATATTTTGTTTTTCTCTGTGCTAAAATTTTTTCTTTATTAAGGAATATAATTTGACAAAACTAAAGTGCAATCTCTTGCATTCTTATGCAGACATCAACGAGTGCGAGAACGCGACCATCTGTCCTGGAGATATGACGTGTACAAACACTTTCGGAAATTACAGTTGCGGATGCGAGCAGGGCTATACCTTGTCTGGATCAGTTTGCATTCGTAAGTCTATGAAAATATGGAGTTTATTTAAAATATTTTCAAAGCTTTTAAATTAATAAACAAAGCCATTATTGTACAGGTCAAAATTGCATTCTCCAACCGGATTACTGCCAGAACGGTGGAACTTGCACCAACACATTAACAAGTTACCCGACGTGCACGTGAGTAATTTGGAAGATACTGTGTCGTTCAAGTTTCCGTTTTTCAGTAATTCTGCAATATTTCGTATTTGTTACGTGCTGAAATCATACTACAATGAGGACTTCTTGTTTTTTCAAGTGGCATTCGTTTATTGATTTTTTCAAAACTTCTGGTAAAAACAAAACAGCGCAATGATCGAAATATTGTGACGTTTGAAAATTCCATCGTTTTGTGTGACATGTTTTGGAATTATTTCCAGTAGGAACACTTTTTCTTGTGCATTTTGTTTTTATGGAAGTTTTTACAGGACCAGGGTGAAAAGAATTACATGCGTGTTTGTATAATATTTACATTCCCTGTAATTTGGTTTCGAAAATGTATCTAAAAAAACCCTGATGTGAAACTTGAAAAGTTAAAAGTACATATTGTTAGTTTCGAAAATAAAACGCGTCAGACAAAGGTCACATTGAAATCGAAGAGACTATTTTTGCATTTATTTGATTGATATGGAGTGTACAACATTTGTGCGTCACACCAAGGAATGAAGATTCACAACAAATAAAATCGTGTAATGTTTATTGCCTTCACGCAACAAAGCACAAGTCATGCACATATACTGCAAGCAAAGGACATGCGCATAAATGATAAAGCGAAAGCACAAATATGCCGAAACACCGAACACACACGTGCATGGCCGTCGAAAGGAATTTTTCAGGGAGGGGGGCAGTAGTAAATTTTTCCAGAAAAAGCAAACAATTTTCCAAGGGGGACAAAAATGTTCATTTCAACCCACTCGACACAAAAAAAACATTTTTTTGGTAAAATTTTAATCAAAATGTGTCAAATTTCAAAATCCTTCGAGGTCCCCTTTCCCCCTTCTGATGACCAGGAACTCGCACGGATCGAGCTAATAGGGTTATTTTGAAAAAAATACAAGCATAGTCCTACAAGGCTCGTAAAAAACAAACGCAGAAATGAAAGAAAACAAACATACAGATGTGAGGATGTAGTAAAAAATAACCTCATAAACTGCAATGACAAGGTGACTTTAATACCAAGCACCGCTTTTTGCTGCTATGATAAGGT
>JGI24159J19872_10014150_pt1 | contig 10324 bp, 5 predicted proteins | sample Ectturendosymbi4_FD_19872 | JGI IMG/M metagenome (IMG submission 19872) | reverse complement strand
CTTGATTGCTTTTTTACATTTATGGCTGAAATTTTGCAAGGGTATTGACAAATACTGGATCGTTCCGGTAAGAAAATTATTCTACTTTCACCACTGTATATAACGACATTGACATGCTCAATATGTTTTGCAACGAATTACGAGCGGGACTTACTGTGTTTACCTGAATTTAGCATTTTCTGCACGGATTTGAACGTTTGGCGATAAACTGCGATTGTTGTCTTGCTTGCATAACAAAGTACTTTTATCAAACAGTGCAGTGGCTTAGCTGCTGTACATATCAATCTTCCAAAATTTGCACATTTTTTGTTGCACGAAAAAAGGTATTGGTCTTGCACCAGAACAACTTAGAAAACTCATCGAAAATGCGTTTATTCTGACATTCTTCCATTTCTTTGTTGCGGAAGGAGAGCGCTACTGGCTATATCTTTGTGTACTGCATGTAGGCCGGTGTTTGATATCGATATTTTTGCAGCAGCTTCAAACACGAAGCCTACCATTAGGTCGACTGCTCGCATCATAGCTAGTCGGTCTAAGTCTCATCACTGCCAACATCGGTTCCGCACAATTCAGTGGTAAATTCATATATTGATATGAAAGAATGTGTTTTGCCTGCTATACATGCTGTCTGTGTTTTTTCGCCGTCTGTGACGTATGACTGCAAAATCTTTTTGGTCTTGTAAATGAATCCTTTGCTACTTGTCAAAGAGCGCAAAATCCCTCTCGTAGTTTCTTTTCTTGTCACTTCTTCGGTTGTGGACGACCTTGATGCAAAGTTAACATCCAAATTCTGTTTCAGCAACATGTATATATATACATCAATTATTTTATGAAAACCAAAACATGTACTTTGTTCTGAAATGAACGAGGAGCGTTTTTGTAAGCCAACTGTTGCTCTTATTCTATGGCTCGACGTTCGACGTCTTCTCCAAACTTCAAGGAGTATGAGAAGTGAAAACGCTGCAGCGACTTGGTTTCTATTTATTAGTTTCAAATAAAATTATTCTGTTTGGCTAACATCCAAAATTGATTTAAGTGTTGACTTGTAAAAAAACTTGAAAAAATGGGCTTGTCGCTAAAAATCGCGTTAGTGCGAAGTGAAAAAACAGACTAAAGCACTTGACCGCGATTACTTCTCGCGAATGAACCGACCATAAGCAAGAAGATTCATTCCAGTCAAAAACATAATAAATAAGATAACTGATTTCAAGGACCTGTTTAAATATCGCTCCTTTTATGATTGATCCCGGAATCAAAGCTCTGCACAAGTTCCAAGCCAATGGATCTTGACAAATTGGTAGCATTGATCACGTATCTTGAGGCTCTTTAACCAAAAGGAGTCTGTCAAGCAAATAGACGAGTTTTTGACTTATTTGGCATGCGTCAAAATTAAGTTTCANCTCCCTGATATTGATTTTTCGGAAAGCAAATGCCAAAAAGGGGAACGTGATACAAATAAACNATTTTCGCTAGAAATTTTGGCCGGGCAAACTGCACAAAAAGTCAAACTTAAAACGTGATATGCCAANAAGAAACTTNGATTTTTGCAGTCGTAAATTTTACCTGATGTTCAACATCTGTTTTTTCTCGGCACCAGTAGAATTTCTTGGATGAAAGGAAACTTTGAAGATGAAAACCTGATTGCTATAATGTTGACAACACAAAAAAATAAATAAATAAAAACATGTGAAGTTCATATAATTGTAAAACAGACTGCTGAAGTGATATGAGCTTTTAAGAGTTTGCCTGTTACAATGGAAGATTGGCCAGTTTACTTCCACACTACACATTTTTCAGTTNATTTATTACTGCTTTGAATTGAGAGGTTTATGAGATTAGCTGTCCACTTGTGTTACGATATTGCTTTGACTTGGATAAGTGCGGNGTTTTCATAACCTTAATGAAGATTCTCATCAATTAATGCATGGCATGATGGCGTAAGACGTGTTATCTCGTCACGTGTATGTTTTATAATAATGGAATACTTATGCGATTGATTAAACGCATCTCTGTGGAAACATTTTCGAACAAGTGNCAATGTCTGTTGGGGAATGCTCTATTCNTGAACGTCATCACCTCGCTATTCAGCATTTAATCGCCATCCTGGATTTAATTTTTAACCAAAATGAGTATTGTAAAATATGTTGTTCTAAAAAACATTTAAGAGAAAACTAATTCGAAAACATATAGGTCGACGCTACAGGAAAAGCTAACTTAGTACTTATAAAAACTAAGAATGGGATCAAATTGGAACAGATTTGACAAAATAATATCGATTAAAGAAACCAGAGTGGAAATACTTAACCCAGCATATGCAATAATTGCCTGGTTTATATTTCGTAGCCTGGTCTTTTTCTTCCTTTCGTTTAATGCTGGAAGTTGGGCTGGAAATCCGTTTTTGAATAACTTCTTCAGCGGATTGATGGAATGTGCCGCTTGCTTGCTGTCAGTCGCTGTTATCAACAAATGTGAACGTCGGAGTATCATTATTTTCTGCTTGTCGTCATCTGGAGCTCTTGTGTTACTCATCGAAATACTCCAAGCAGTTGTTCAACCATCAGCAGGTATGACGCAAAAACGCTGTTGTCTTCAGCAATGTTTTAACGCTATGAATATGTCGTAAAACGCAAAGAACAAAATGCTTCGTGACTGACCTGCAAAACTGATCCAACTTTCAATATCTGCAGGACGTAAGGACTTGAGTTCGTTTAAACCATCTGTTTTTATTGGAGGTTGCTTTTCTGGGTTCATTCAATAAAAATCGTAAGCGGCATCGGTCCAGAAGCACATATTTTTCTTCATCCTAAAAATAATTTCCTGCCAATCATATTTAAAAAAGAATAGCCAACGCTTTAGCTTTACTGAAGAAAGTAGTTGCTTGTGAAATTAAAATAAAACTTTTCGTAAAACACGATGTAAATTTAATACTTTCGTAATTTCCAACGAGGGCAGAAGCACAATAGCTGAGACATTTTTGGCTTAGATAGAAAAACTTCTGGTCTTAGTTCTTAAATCAGTTTCTACAGATGTCAGTTTCAAAATCAATGAAAGGATTCTTGCATGCATATCGCCAACAACTGGTCCAAAGTTATTAATTACAATGAGGTGATGGGCGTGTTCATCGAATGCGAACGTAACCACCGCACACATACAAGAAGGTAAACAATACGCGAACAATGCACAAGAGCACATGAACGACAACCCTTAGGCAGAGTTTGATGTAGAGGTTACTACAACATCAACCGCACACACTTCGCTCTCCAGAAAGTGTTCCGATGGCAACGTAGACCAAAGCGACCGGGCTTCACAATGGACTGTATCTCATGTCGGAATGGACTTAGGAAGTTCCTGTAACTTTCTCTCCTGCTGCCCCGGGCAAGGAGACCACAGCACAGTTCCAAACTATAAGGTCTTGGTTTGACCCACAGCAGAGCTTCTGACTTAACGGTACCAAAGTGGACGCTCTGACGACTAGGCGGTCAAGGGCCAGTCCGCTTAAATGTTCATAGTATTTTGATATACTCAAATTTTAAGTAAAGGTTTGGAATTTAGAACGCTCATCCTGTTACCAGGTAGCCGATTTTTGACTAGATGTCCATTGGTTGTGCCATTGATCAGGACAATGAAAGTATTGTATTTTTACGAGTGCGGTTTGATTTTGATTGCGATGACTCAGCATGGTCGAATACAACTACCTTTTGTTCGGTCGCTAGAAGTGCAACAAAGAACACAATTACACAAGGCGATTAAAATCTTCGTGAAGCATAAGGCGGTTTGGAAATCGTTTATCATTGCAGAAGTGATTTGAGTGTCTTTCGCAATGAGTAACTGATGAAAAAAGTGTCAGTGGAAAGATACAACTTCAAGTGGGAAGATAATTTTTATTCATATCTCTAAACCTATTGTTTCTCATTGCTTTAAGAGCATGCCTACGCCGAAACGAACGGTTTCTTTGAGTAACATCAGTACACTAACTTGGAGAAGAAATATCAATTGTAGAAAGAACATCGTGCTTCTGGTGGCTGTATATTCAGTATGGCGTAGATTTTTAGATCACGTATCCATACAAACACCAGAGGGTAATTCCGAAGAGCGAGTTGAGAACAAGTTGAAGAAGAAAAAGCGAGAAAAAAAAGCAAAGACATATTGCTCACTTCTTCATGTCAAGACAAGTCCTCTGTTATCTTGCCGAGACTGCAAATCATCACATGACTGTGTGAATCACGCAGCACATCGTGCAATCTCCTACATTTTATTGAGCAACTTCGCATGTAATTTAGGCACGTTACTTCTCTTTACACAAAAATGCGTAGTATGAAAGTACTTGGCTGGTTATTTAAAACTACGAAGTTGTTGTGGCCTACAACACATGTTGCATACTGTGCTTTCATTTTCTATTGCCCCGTTTGTAGAGTATTTGGTGGACTAGTGTTTGTTTTGCAAGACGTTTGAGTTTAGTGTTTCAGGTCTTAGTAAAATCAGTTGGGATGTTCAAAGATGTCATCATTATAATGAGACATCCAGTTTTCCTGCTGTGGAGGAGATCACCTTTCTAACTTTTGCGAAACGGTTGCTTGACCCGGAGCCGTGTGCACCGCTACAGCAAACACACCTTTGTAACGCGGATTCGAGAGCAAGTTTAGCACTACCTAGTAACTGATTGCGTTTAGTCTCGCAGATATTGCTTCTTTGCGCTGGTGACCAGTTGTCGTGCAGTGTTGAAAAGCTGTTTTTTGTTTGTTTTTCAGCCGTAGACATTCTTGGCGTCGTTCTGCTTCTGGTTGCCAAATTCACCATAAGCGCTTCGTTCAACCTGCTGTTTCTGTACACATCAGAAATTTTTCCAACAACAGTGAGGTAAGCATAACCTGGCGTTCCATCACTACATTCTTCTGTTTACCTAGTTGACGATGTCAACCATCCCGCGGGAGATGCGTAGACCATACTGTCATACTGAAAATAAAAACAAGAGTGGGAAAATTGTTGTAACGCCGATCGTACATTTATCAGCAAACAAATTTGAACACTGTAAAGAAATGTTACTCATGTGAACTTTCATTTTTAATGACTGCTGCTTAGGAATACTGCTCTCGGATTGTCATCTACCGGTGGAAGGATGGCGAGCATCATCAGTCCATTCTTAATACAACTTCAAAAAGAAACTGGTCGCTTAATTCCAGTAAGGAACCCACATAAAATCGTATAAAAAGGATTATAATATCTATAAGACTTGGGTTACGGGCTCATATGGTTTTGTTAAAGGCATAATTTTGCTGTTGGTTGTTAGAAAATGTGACGTAAGACGTTGTGAGAAAAATAATGTTGCCCATCGTTAAAGCAACCTAGATTTGTTGCTACAAATTACATTCGGAATATAAATTTTGCAGACGTGATTAGAAAAAATAGTGTTAAAATCTTAACGAATGTCATCTGAGAAACTAATTAAGGTACTCCTATAGCGTGAGGTCTACTGCCATATGTCGCCTACCGGGGTGCGGCGTGAGGACTACCGCGTCAGTTCCCACATAGTGTGAGGTCCGGTGAGTTTCTATTGCGTGAGGTGCAGGACTGGCCTTAACGTAAGCTGTGAAGTTTACCACCATGCGCATAGAAAAGGAAGCAAATGGAGCTCCTAAACCGGATTGCTGCTCGGCCTAAAATGGTTCACATCGATTGAAGGCACTGCAAAAACGCTGTCGGTACTTTTGGGTGGAACGGCGTGACCGCAACACTCTAACCCAGTGGTTCCCCACCGGAGTGCCGCGGCACCTAAGGGTGCTATTTGCAATACTCATGGGTGCCAAAAATTCATACGTTTTTCAATATACCATTAAAATATATTTTCAAAATGTCATCAAACCTTGAAGCAAATTGCTATGGGTTCGCCACTGGGTGCCGCAAATTATATTTCTCTTCCGTGAGGTGCCGAAAGCCAAATCCCAATTATGGAAAGGGCCTGTGTATAGGGCTCGGCTATTCATTCAAATGAGTGGCCTGTTTGTAGCAACCTAAACCAATTCCTTATAGAGAAGTTTTCTCTAGGAGGCCTTACCTAAACGCCATGGGGTACCAGCATTCTACTGTAATGCACCAACAACATTATGTGGATCCAGCGACAGGGGGACACACACAGTCAATTTAGTGATCGTGGCTGGGCGCTAAAATGATGATATATACAGAAGAGAATGCGAGGTGTTTATTTTTACTTTTCTTCCCATGATGCAGCGGTAGACCTCACGCTATAGTAGCACCATAATTAACAAAATTTACATAGATTGTTGGTCTTTAAGATTTCACATGGATATATTTTTGGGCTTGGCTTTGCAAACATTGATGTTATTAAACGACACCATGTTTTCAGAGATCGTTCAATTAAAAAGGAATACTTTTATTTATTTGAAAGGTTGTGTTAGGACTACTGCTACTATGTTCAGCTGCTATGGCTATATGGTGCCCTGAAACTAATCAGTCTGCAATGCTGTCAACTGTGGAAGAAGCGGAAAGCTTTTATCGGACGCAGCGTCGCTTTAGTTTGAGAAACAAATCGTAAGTTTTTATTAAGTCAGAAACATAACATATCTTCAAGATACTGTAGAAAGTAAAGTGCCTATATTTTCCTTTAACTCAAGGTAAGTTTGTTGGTTAAAAACGTGCGCGAAACAATAAACGACCCGTCCCCGTAATTTTACAATCAGCTGCTGAATCTTTTCTTTGATCGTTGCTGTCTGGAGCAGAGTAATGATGAAATACAGTGCGTTACTAAATGCATCTCTCTGACTCCTCTAAATACGTTACATTTTTAACGCCTCAGTGCGATGTAGAATTTTGTTCAAATTTCTGTATATTGATGAAGGGAATTAAAGAAAAATGCTGTCCTCCAATTTTGTGAAGAAGAAAAAGATAACAACGCCTTTGTCATCTATTTTTGAAAATTTCTGAGGGCAAAAATTTCTCAGCAATCTTTTTTTTGTAGAAAGGCACTTATTCTGCATTTTTTAGCGTTTTCCAACTTTTTTTGTACACTACACCACTACTTCTATCCCGAAATAAGAAACGTAAGAGAATTGTTGATCAGCCAATTCTTTTTCTTGCAAAATTATATGGTTTAAGAACTTGATTTTGCCCTGTTTTTTATGGTGGTTCAGTCAATTATCTTTGGACAATTCGTGAACAACCTCATGAATGAGCACAAATGTTGTTTTCGATTGTCTTCTGTACACCAAGTCTTCATTTAGAACTTCGTTCTGAATAATTTTGAACTTTCATCGTTTGAAAAATGAAACATCAAGATTTGGCGTTTTGAAACTTCACAAACGTCCAGTGAAAGAAACCTTGTAAATTGTGTATAGTATCATCTGTGCCTTGTAATTTTTTTTATTTGAGAATTTGTGAACTTGATTCGGGAATCGCCTGCTACGAAAATCTTGGGTTTGTAAATGTCATTCTAGGCTGGAAAGGGTTCGAAAATCGGGCTACAAAAAACTGGAAAAGTTAAAGTTTACCTTAAGTTTAAGAAACGCAGTTCCAAGTGAAGTTTTTTTAATTTTAAAGTGTTCTTTGAGAATTTGAGGACAAATGTTCTTTTGGGTCTTTTGGATCACACTCTTCCTTAGCCTCGCTTTTCTACTTGGTGTTACAAAAGACAAAGAAAAAAGAAGCATATCCAGCTCCAACAAGATTTAGCAAAGGATCAGATTGCGTATGACATGATCGCAAAGTCAAAATAAGGCACATATGTGTTTGTAATCACCACCTCTGTTTGAAAGAAATTTTGCTAATAGTAAACCAAATTAACATTGATATACAGGATTCCGGAGGAAAACAACAACAGAGTGGATTTTGTTCCTCCTGCTTCAGATGAAGAAGACTGTGTTTTCGACGCTGAATCCAGCATCTAAACCAGTGATTGTCAACCTTTTAGCTGAGGGCGTCAAATCCTGACCTACGACATGCTTAGAAAGCCGCACTAAAGAAATTTTAACACAAGTCAATTGACACGATTTGTTTTATTGCAGAACGAAGTCTGTTACACATAATAGAGATATTACTGAAAGACTGCTGAGAGCCGTACATAGGGTGCGTGGGAGCCGCGTTTGAGAACCATTGACCCAAACCATGCAATCCATTATCATTGCGAACTGAAGTTCATAGCAGCAGCTGTTAAATTGAAACTCGTTAGAATCTTTTCTCCACAGATGCTCACCGACAAGATACCATTTTGTTTGATGACCTTTGATAAACATATCTTAAAAAATACAACTAGTTTATAATACAAACTTGTATCAATTTATGCAGGAAGTGCATGATTCGCTTAAACAGTTGCAAGCGACAGTTTGATCGCCAAGTCGACGCTTCCAAGTTCTTTCACTAATACCATCAATCATTGCGCTTCATATGTTCGAATGTTTTATCTCTTCTCATTAAAACATAATCAAACTAACTATGATTCTTAACAACCCTAGGAGTCAGTGTCGGATATTTTTGTCCAACTCCGACTCCAGAAATCCAACTGGATCATTTTTTGCATCACACTCCTAAGTTGCGAATTCCTGTTGAAATGGTACCATTGCTCTTGAAACTTTTATTGAAACAGAGGTTTCTTGCCGTGCACCACGATTTCCATTGATTGTTAACTACTAGAAAATTGTTGACAGCCAAACTTCATACACGTTATATTCAGGAGTCGGAATCGGAAATTTTAGAAAGGTCAGAGTTGGTGTCGGAGTCGGAAATTTTGGAAAGGTCGCAGTCAGAGTCGGACATTTTACCTACGACTCCGCAACCCTGCATAGAAGTCTTTTATCAAAAGTCTTTGTTACATCTGAATTCATTTTCATGATAATATACTAAATGTATGTTTTTTTCTCGCGTAGCAAATAAGACCAATTCTACTGAAAAAACCTATGAAGTAGTTGCACTAACCCAGATGCAGAGTCGAAAATCTACCTTTGAAAGCCAGAAACGAAACCCAACCGTTATCATGTCAGTTTCGCTGTCGAAGCTGACGAATGAAATTCGTTGCCAGTTTCTCATCACACATATTATGAGTTTCCAAATCTAAATCACTAGGTAAGATTAACAATGACAGTTTAACCGAGCGTTCAAAACTCGCGTTTCACAAATCCATACTTTTCTAAAGACTGCTATAGCATATACTAGGGTTGGCCAACCAGTCAGAGATCAAGAGCCACATTTCTTGCTGTGTTACCGCAAAGAGTCACATCATACACATGGGCACACACGAAAATCACCACATCTCTTCCTCACTCACACACATGCATTTGATCAGCTAGAATTATTGTAAATATCACACACCAACATGGCAATGACAGAACTTTGCAAGCCATTTGTTGTTAAGCGTGCTATTCAGTGGGGCTTATGGTGATTACGTAAAAGCAGCATGAAACCGTGCAAAGAGCCGCGGTTTGACCATCCCTGGCGTATACTCTTACAATTAATTTCATAAGACTGCGACTGTTGCGAACAAGTTTTTGAAAATTGGGCCTTGATTATTATCTGTTTTGATTACTCAAACTTTGTTCTAAATTTCTTTAACTTCCTGTTGACCAGTGCGTGATTTCGTTTCCCGTCAATTGAGGAAATGGTAAATGGGTATCAAAGTTAGAAAATGTTGACATTGCCCATAATTGTACCAACTGTGTTTCGTTGCTTCGCCTGTGCTATAGGTAAAAGCGCACTCCACGACGTAAAAGATATTTGCAATTATAGTCCGATCAGAAGCTTCCACATTCAACAGTGTTCATGCTCAGTGCCGGCACGGGACAGTTTTGCGCCTTGAGCAAGCTTCAATATTTACGCCCAGTTACACGTCACTCTAAAACATTCGGCACATGGAAACCAAGAAAAAGTGGATTATTCGCCCCCTGAAGGCTGTGCTCTAAGCTGCCACCCAGTTGACCTAGTGGAAGGCCCGGCCCTACTCATACTGACGTAAAAGCTATAAGCTGGTTTCATCAAAAAGTCAAGGGGCGCAACCAGCTCTTCATTTCGGCGGGGAGGGGGCATTTTCATGAAATTTCACCCGTGGTATAACTTTTTCGCAAACGGTCGCAGAAAAAGTACTCTTCGCAACATTTCCGAAAATGAGAACTTTTCAGTTTTAATTAAGATGCAGACCGAACGATCAGGACAGAGTAAAAATTAATAGCCTAATGCAAACACCTGTTTCCGTACTTAACTAATGCAGTCATGGCTTTAGTGTTACAGATGTATAGGAATAGGCTACTAGTAAACCTGCCTACCTTTTCGTCTTGTTTTAGCAAATTCATCAAACCAATTATCTACATTTTTGGAACTTCAGTTG
>JGI24159J19872_10014148_pt1 | contig 10326 bp, 10 predicted proteins | sample Ectturendosymbi4_FD_19872 | JGI IMG/M metagenome (IMG submission 19872) | reverse complement strand
AATGCAGCCCTTGGGTTACTTCATAATAACTCACTTGGCCCTAGGAGCATTTTGAGTTTGAGAACCATGGTTTAATGCCAGTGTTGGATGCTTCTATCAGTTCTCAAAGTGTTAAGCATACTGGTTGAGAACACCTAGCAGTGTCCATCTTCTGGTGATTCGAATTTCCCACCAAAACCACCTGGTAACAGTCGATATTGCCATGGGAACCCACCTGGTTCTGAAGGTGTTGAACTAATAGAAAAGCAACCAGCAACAATAAAGTTCATGATTTTGACACAAATGGACATCCTCTTGTGTTTCTCAGTACATTCAGCAATAACACCAATTGGTGTCACCAGTTTCAAAAGTGTTAAACCATTTGATTTTGTCAGTTTTCATCCAAACTTCATGTCATTTGCTTATGGTTTTATCAAAAGTTTTGTGCATGGAATTAGTTAAATACATTAATCTCCCATTAAAAATAAACGTCCTACTTGTGTTTTTCAATTTCTAGCCTGTTCTTTTCTAGTATTTTGTTGTATCTTTATATTCATTTCACAGCTTTGCTGTGTAGCAAACGTATGTTTTCATATTGCATGTGTGTTATTGGACAATGGACTCCCCCCTGTATTTTATGAATGATAAGCATTAGGTCTGAGATAAGATGTAAGGTTGAAGGCTTAAAGCTGTGTTGTTATTCAGGAAAATCTGTAAATGAACTTTTATGTCAAATCTAATCACTGTATTGTACATTCTGCTTGTTGGGATTTGTAGTTATGCTGTTGTTGTAACTGATTGCAACAAAGACCTTTGTAGATGGTGCTAACATGTCATTGAATCAAATGCAATATACTGTTGCTGGCCTCTCTGCGATAAGCTTGTTACTTCATTTGTCATCAGCTGGAAATTTTGATGCAACTACTCAGTCATGGTTTATGATTAATATGTTTGGTCATCTGCATTCTCTTTGCAATGTTGCAGGTAAATACAAATTGTTTGTGTTGATTTGATTTATGCTGGTTGAATAAAAAAGCTTAGCATGCTTTGAATCAAATTCTTGTCTGTAAAATTTCTATATATGTTATGTTGTCTTCAGTTCACTAAAACTACTAAAACAATGTATTTTGAGGTTTTATCTTTTTGCATTTTTTTTGTTACATTCTTTTGGCGTACATCCTTTCAAAGCAACTTACTTTTCTTTCCAAAATCTATATTAGTCATTATCTGTTTGTGATTCTCTTAGCAAAAATGGCTGTTGACTCAAAGATGTTAAAATGTTGATGGCTATAGAGGCAATCCTAAGGTGATTGTAAAAAACTCAGTTAGGTATCATCTTGTGTTCATAGTCAAAGTTCTGATCACTTTTCTGATTGTGACTCTGCTTTCAGTGACCAAATTCATTTAAAGGCTTGAGTGTGAGTCAAATCATGTCTTGTAATTATTCAGAGTAAGGTAACTTTTTATCCATGGATGGCTGACTTTGAGCTTTGCCCTATGAATTTCCTTAGCCTTCACATGCGGTTTACCTGATAATTGTGTTTTTATTTCTTCACAGATAATTTATACATGGTGGCATTAGTGACCTCAAAAAAGCATTGTTTTTCAGCTCGCTTGGGATTGTTTGTGACGGCCTTGACTGCTGCTACTGAACATTGTTTCCCAGGAATGGTAACTGCTTGCACTGGTGTAGAGTCTCAGTATTTCTCACTGTACTGGTACAAACTGCTCACTGCTTCATGTGAGTGAGATCTTACGTCATTAATGCCAGTTTTGTACCATTTTGTGGACTGCAGCGCAAGTAGTTTGCTTTCTTATGTATGTGATTTCTGAAATGAGTGAATTTTGTGAGATGGCCAATGGCCACAGGTCAGGATATCCCAAATAGTGCACCTCATGAAGTGATCAGCTGCATGATTAAAATTGAATATGACAATTTCAGGATGTCTATAGATCAGTGTTTCTCAAACTTTTTTATTTCATCACCCCCTTTTCATTCTCGACACATCGTTTTCGCCCCACTAGCCTTATAAAGCAAACACAAGGCAGTATATTTAAAGAATGTATTAAATAGCTGAACCAAGCCATTAAAAAGCTGAACAAAGCAACTGTATTATGATGCTAATATTATGTTCAGAATTCTTGTGAAAGTAATCCATGGCTCTAGAGCAGGCTATTTTGCTTGGAGCTAGAGCTCAGATTAAAAACCAGGAGCTGGAGCTCATTTTAAATTTAGAACCAGAGCCGGAGCTATACCCATTTCAGAGGTAGCTCCAGGTCCCTTCCTAGATACTAACAGTTTTGCCAAATAGACTTGTGTTGGCTCTTTATTCCACACTAAACGCAATTGTTAGGAGTTACGACACCAGACTGCAACAATAGATCTGCAAGCCTTTCATGTTTCTTTGGTTTGATAATCGCTAAGGCTGTGACATCATAGCTGGACAGGCATGGTGTTACTTCTTGAATAATAATTCTCAAATACTGTTCTAAGAGCTGCATGCAGCTTTCATGCATCCTTTGTGCAGCTTTTAGCAATCTTTCAGTAACAGATTGTATTTGAAAAAGAGCTGATGATGCCTACCTTGTAGGCAAAACATACTCTGTAAGAGCTTAGTGTCTGATTGTTTGCTGGGAAAGGATTCCTTTTGATAGGCAATGTCTGTCAGTAACACCTCTAATATTTTGTGTAGCAGACATTGTTTGTGTCATAAAAGAAAACGTGTCAATTGACTTGCGGTAAAATCTTTGTATGCGGCTCTCTAACAACTGTTTTTACTTTCTAGTCAAAATGATCAAACCAAGTCTGTAGTAGTGTAGCGATCTAAAAAGAACTGAGCTATTAGGTATACAATATCCATAGCTTTTGTAGCTGGTGTAGTCATGCTGTTAGTAGGGAGTATGATTAAGGTATGATACCACTGCAGATTTAAGCGTGATATACACGGCACGCCATTGTAATGTAAGAATGTTTATAAGAAACCATTAGGCTTACTAGCAAGGTTCACCAGATAACTGGCGAAGTTCACTGGGAAACATTACATTTACAAGCAGTAGCACAACATCAAAGTTATAAATAATTGGCAGCACACTAGTATTCCTTTGCATAGCTGTACGCCAGATTAAAAAACTACCATATTAAATTGCTCAAAACGGTTTGGTATATTCGCTTAGTTTTGTGTGCTTGATTTAATTCATTTCCCATTGAAGTTGAGGCACATCAAGGTAATTATAATATTAATGTGTGAAAACTAACAGAAGCCAGAGCAGGAGCCGGGAGACATGGCTCCGCAGCCCTGAAATAATCCACACTTTAGCCAGGCGCATAGACGATCCAGAGTAAAATTTTAACATATAAATTGCTTTAGCAACAACCTGCAACGATATCATAGTGAAGTAAAACTTGCAAGAAACTATCAAGTCATAATAGTAGGCTACTGAGGTTAACTCAGTGGTCGATTAGTGGTTTAGAACTTTCTTTCCCTTTGTGTTGTTTCACCTGCCCCCTATCGCCCCAATTGGTTTTATCACTTCCTTGCCCAGGAAAATCGCCTCCAAGGGGGCGATTCTGCCCACTTTGAGAACCACTGCTGAAGATCAAAACATTTTTTGGAAAATCAATTTTGAGATATTACACACTGAAGATACCTTTGACAGTTGTGTTCATACTTATGTTTGCAACTTGCAAGAAAGATAATGCCCAGCACTGTTTGACAGTCACCACAATGTTTATGAATTTGAAAACCATTAATTTTATGCGAGCAAAAAGTGAATAGCATAATGTGGCATGGAGAGCGAAGCATTTCTGCATATTGACCTAAGTTTGATTATGAATTATTGTGGCAATAATCAGGGTGTCTGAGTCATAAGGAGTCGGAGGCTTTTGGGTGGAGTCGGAGTCAGATTTTTAACAACACTTGGAGTTGGAGTCAAATTTTTTGTCCGACTCCGGAAGTCCAATTGGATCATTTTTTACATCACACACCTAAGTTGGGAATTCGTGATTAAATGTACACTTTCTTTCGAAACTTTTGTGGAAACGGAGATATCTTGCTGGGCACCACGATTTCCATTCACCCGTAATTGCTACAAAGTTGTTAACAGCCAAACTTCATTCACTTAATGTGAAGGAGTCGATGTCAGAAATTTTGGAAAGCTTGGAGTCGGACATTTTACCTCTGACTCCACAACCCTGCAATTAATACTGTAATTCTAGGTTGTTTTTTTTTGGTCATGGACCGAATTTTAAAAAAATGACCATTGAACAAAATTATGTCATTTCGGTTATAATTGGAGATCGACCGATACTGCCTTTTTGTGGTTGATTACTGATGTATCGGCCATTCATAGATCGATATCGATAACCGATATTTCTAAAATTTTTGAATTTGTTTTTCTCCTTCATTATCAAAAATGAAATGTATTCTACACCTTACCTTTTTTCAAAAAACATCCAAAATCAGGATTTATGAGCTAAGTTTTTCAAATTGCAACAATTTCAATATTTTCATATGATTTTTAATTAACCTGATTAATGACGACGCATTTGTTTTGGCTGCGACCGCCGATGCGTGGTTCATGGTTCATCTTGTCTGCTTGTTTGTGAAAACGCACCTGCTAGCTTTGCTGCAAGATAACTGTCTTCACTTGGTTCGTTGTGTTTTCTTGCGCAAGTTGTCTGGATGCGTGAGGAATATAACAGCGTTTTGTCAACACCTACTGAGGCCAATTTTGGCCGATACCGATATATCGGTGAAACCCAGTATGGCCGATAGATCGGTCTATCTCTAGTCATAATGTCCAAAATTATAGACTAGTGAATACTGTTGCAGCACTTTTAGTACTATTATAGGACAAATGGCCAAAAATCCAGGTGTAAGTTATAGATGAAATGTCCCACTCCATATTGTAAGGCAGTGGTGCTCAAGCCGTGGCCCACAAAGCAATTTTCATTGGAAAGAAAAATTAACACTTTGATCATTTAATAGAATCTTTTAGGGAATTTTTATTGAGATTATTAATTCTTGTGGCCCGCGAATGGTTTCTGAAAGACAAATGCAGCCCACGAACCAAAATGTTTGAGCACCACTGTTGGAAGGGTTTGAGATGTGAAGAGATTTATATACGATACTTGTTTCTGCATACACTTCCGTGTTTTGTGCCTGGGTTTCTGCATTCTATTACTTGGATAGTTTTATTTTGTACTTTCAGTATACACCAGAGAAATATGTTGTATATTTATATTGAAGATACTGTGCCTTGCAGCAATTATGGATACACCATGTTATTCAAACGATGTGTAAATACAGATTTGCAACATTGTAAAGCATAGCTGGTAATTTAGCTGCAGCTTGGCAATCAATATAACAAATTGTCAAGTGAACCTTTCAAGTTAACTGCTTAAATATTTCCCCTGATTATCTTCACAATCTCATTAAATTTGATGGTTTCAGTGGCCTTACCGCTTTGTGATAGAGAATGAACATGAATTATATAGTGAGTATGATGGTCTATTGAAAGGAATCCTGCCACAGCAATGAAGAAGACACTGTACTGTTTACTGAAATTTTGGCTACTGATCAGGCATCTTTGACTCTAGTGTTAGCAATTTTTAATTCATCCTTTTCTCTCTTCTATATTTACGTTTATTAATAAGGTTCCTAAAGGATACTATTAATTTTTTATTAGTCTTGGTGCTACTAATGTGCTCAGCTTTTTTGTTTTAAGTGACTCACTATTATTCTTTGAAAATAGCAGTGGACTTGATGTGGATGCCTTGGTACTTTGATTGCATTGTACCTGTGTATTCTTAAGTCTAGTGAAATTTCCAAACTTTATATCTCTAGGTACGAATCCCCATAATGCGATCTGCCAATATTGTTGTATGCTATTATGAAATACTGTTGTTTTTTATTAAAAATATTTTCTTACGTGTGCATTTCAGTTCTGACCACTGTGATTCGATTCCTGCTGCCTGGTCCATGCCTGCCCTTCTCGCGGTTTTACACTTTTGGGCTTGTGGCCACCCTTGCAGCTGCTTTACTTTCTGCGATAGATGCCAACTCAACAAACTTTCTCGGAAAATCTCTTCTGCAAAGGAAAATGGCTTTTAAAAAGAGTAACAAACATGACGATGAGAGAAGGGAGTCTCGTTCAAGGTATCAAAATTAAAATGTGGAAAGTTTGCAAAAAATTTTACAGGATTTAGTTTGCATGAGCACCGCTTTTCATTTATTTGGGCATTTGAAAAGTGCAAGATCCTCCTAAGCTGCCTGGAGGCATCACTAACCAGGTGGCCATGGATCGAAATTGCTCTGTGAATAATGCCTTCAAAAGCTTAAACGTCTTGCTTTAATTTTCCTTGAGGTAAATCTGTCTCTAGCTGTTTTTTTCAACTCGTGTCTCTTCATTTGAAGAGTGTCCTGTTGCATTTTTCATCACTAAAGAAAAGTGATCAGGATTTCTCCAAGTGTCAGGCATATTGCACTGTGCTTGGTATCAATTGAATGTGTTAAAAAACTTGAATGGATGAACACTGGGGTTTAGAATGAGCAATAGCTGGTATAGGGGGTGGGGCCTGCTTGAACATTTGATATGGCCCGCGTCAGATTTTGCGTTACCCAAGTTAGAACACAACATCGCGTCGAAACGACGTCAGGTACGTTGATAGTAAGTCAAGAGAAATTACTCTTCGTCATAGTTAAAGGTAGAATTTAAGATAACAATTTTTGATTTTGCAGCCCGCAAGCGATAATGCACAATTCATGCGGCCTGTGACAGCAAGTTGGTTCCCCACCCCTGAGCTATGACATGATGTCAGCAACAGAAACACAAAAATGGCGAAAAATGTTGATAACACTTTGCAAAACTGGGTGGTTTTTCCCTTCTCAGATTTTTATTTGACATTTTATGTTGATAAATTAATCAGTTTCAAAATTTTTCATTTTTGTCTGCACGTCTATATCTGCGAAAATTCGCTTGTTTTCGGTTATAGACCGAATTTTTTTAAATGACCGGAAAAAAAATAAGTCAATTTGTTTGGTCATGACGTCCGAAGAGGTGGGTTAGTGAAAACTGTTTTGGCGAGTTTTATTATTACTATTATTGCGGGACAAATGACCGAAATTCCTCAGCGAAAAAAAACGGTGCGAATGTAGTTGCAATTGTAATTGCATGGAGAAATGTACTTGGTGAATTTTTGGTTGTCAGCTTTTGTGTAGGAAAATAAAATACAGTAGAATTCTACAACGCTGTAGGCGAATTGTCGTTGTAGCCGAACTACAAGAAATCGTTCCTGAAATGGCGTTTTGGTTTAATGCCAGAACCTGGCAAGAGTTGAAAGTGTTCTTTGATCAAGATTACCACTTAATGTATCTTGTTTTCCTGTACACTCCGAGAAGAAAGTAAGAAATTATTTGTCTTTAGTTTTCGATAGTGTAATCAACGTGCTTCTTGGGATATCGAATGGAAATCTCGTGAAAGTTTTGCCACTTCCGTGCCATTTTCGCTATTGAACGAAACAACGATGTCGTGCTTGTTCCATAATGGGATACTGCTTCTTTTTTTTGTTCGACAATTTACGCACTGCTCCCCAAGACTATCGATCGAACTGACTACAGTCGCAACAACACATAGTACAGTAAAACTCATGTAACGATTTTGATGCTGACTGCGCAATCCCTGATGCCATTCTTACGTCACATCTATCACGGCTCAACTATTGGCCGCTTAACTTTAACTGCGATCCTATTCGGTTATCAAAGATTTGCGTGGCGGCTACACGTAGCCGAGCTTACACTTCAAACTGTACAGAAAAGTTGCAACTGTCGTGTCGTTGTAAATGCACAAAACATTCTGCAGGGACCGACAAAAAGTGTCGTAGTAGTCGAAGTGATGACATAGCTGAAGTCATTGCAGCCGAACACGAATGCACGCAAAAAACAGAATTCTGCCAGGACCGACGAAAAAGCGTCGTTATAGGCGAAGTTTGACCTACAAGTACCTTAGNGCATTTTAGAATGAGATAGTGAATGAAGAAATCAGTTCCTTCATATCCGTGGTTTTTAAAGTGTGACCAACCCACAAATAAGTCTTGCGCTNTACATGAAACACTCCANCAAACAAATCTTTTACTGGATAAAATTTGGTTTCCTTTCTGTTGGCAGCGCACCTTGGCAAAGTTCGCAATTATATTTTCTTGNCTTGAGTGGTGTAACAAAAAAAANCATTAATTTGTTGACTGCAGCTGATGTTTTTGTATGGTAAGATGAAACAGGGACTGTTGCGATCGGAAATTCCGAGCGGCATGTGCGCAAAGCTTTGCACCGTGGCAGCAAGCAACAATAGAGATAATGCTCGCAATCTCCCTGCTCGCGCTACATATACAATGGTGTTATTTTTCACGCACATTCCGTTCGTGGTGAATCACACAATCAACGCAACACCACCGGAGAGGTTGCAACAGGACCATTGTTTGGTCACAATAGTCTTGTTTGAATCTGGGAAACGCAGCTTACTCCGTGAAAGCATATGCATTCTTGAAACAATGTTTACCTTGCTTCCTGCGACACTAAGCAGAAGCGGCCAATGAATGTTTGAGAACCACAGCTTTAAATCTAGTCCCTTCCGTTTTTCAAACTGGATTAATTTTTTGGTTTCCCTTCCAGATCCTAAACCAGGGGTCACCAACGTGGTGCCCGCAAGCACCAAGTAGGTCGCCCGCAGGCCTGTTCTAAAAATAACGTTAGCATGATCAATGTCTTCACGTTAACGAATATCAATACTAAAATAATTGAAAGTAAATTGATCAAATTTTTTATTTCAGAAGTGTGTATCAAACTATAGCAGCCCTTCGCATTTATCGGTACACAAGAAGTAGCTCGCAGTTTCAAAAAGGTTGCTGACCCCTGTCGTAAATCTTGATCACAGGTTTCTTTTTTAGTAAGCATTGTTTGACAAGGATACCTCCAGGACTGAAAGTGAAAAAAGCTTGTATTGAGTTTTTTGTCATGTAGTGTACTAGCGAATTTTTAGAACAAAGTTTTGTATTTTTTTTCTCAATCACAAATTCTGAATTGTTTTGTGTAACTACTTCTCGTTTAAATACAAATTCAATGATTTTGAAAAAGTTGTAGTTAGATATCTTGAACATAATTTAAAACAAGCTGTTAACTTTGACATATAGCACTGTTGTTTCAAAAGGTTTTTGGTCCACTGTAGGCAAAGAAGCAGCAGTGTCTCGCTTTTATTGCGTTCTGCCTCTTCAATCAATCGAACCGAAAGTAGTTGGGATCGACCTTCGTGTTACTACTGTTACTTCGGGTCAGATAGAAACGTTTAGGAGAGACGCTAACATTCACAACCTGTTAGTGCAGCAGTGATTGCACGAGCAGTGCCAAGGTCATGGTGCACAACCAGCCAATTGATAACCCGTTAAGGAGTGTCGAAATTAATTTGTGCCACTTCCAACTTTTTTTCAAATGAATGGATATCCCTTGCGTTTTCAATTGCAAGCCGCTGCGTGATGCCGCTAGGGTTTCGCTTGCTAGGAAGTTCCGTTTTCTTATTTCCTGCTGCGTGGGAGGCTTTGTTGATAAATGAACGTGCTTGCTCAACGTAAGCATTTTCAGAATGATCTGTTTCATTGTGAGCAGGTTACGATGCCGCTTGGCGTGTTCGCGGCAACACACCAGCAGCGAAAACTTGTGGTCGGCTGGTCTTTGCAGTTTCGTGTTAATACCAGCAGTAGCAGAACATGAAGTTATCTAGAATGAGCTCCGTGCTTAGCCACTGTATTGATGGCATTGCTTGCTGCTGACAGCAGGTCAGTCTTTGCTAAGGTACAGGTCTTTGACCGTTGCTACAGGAATAATAGTCGCGTCAATAGTCCACAGATCATGTTTTCCAGGAAGTTGTCATGTGAGGCGAACCGTCAGCACTGCCTTGCAAATTTTGACATGGTTTATTTTGTAGAACAGTATTAAGACCACGTAAATCAATCGCACTGCAGACTGTGCGACCGTAGCTAAAATTGGTGCGCAGACTGCAGTGCAAATATCCCGTTTCTGTATTCTCTGATTGATTCAAACTGTTGGCTTAGCCATGTTAGCGACATGCAGGTCTAGTTGTGGCAAGTTGTTCCGCTAAAGCATCCATGAATCTTTAAAGATGTTGGAACTTTGGGCGACAACTAACCAGGCGTTTAACGCTTATGCAGTACATATTGCGCACATCATAGCAAGCAGTGGTTGTAATTTCAGTTGCAGCGCGTAAGTTCAAATTCCCAAGCGCTGCCCAGAGTTGCATGTGACTTGGAACCGCGATGCTTCCATGCCGCACCTCGTGCTT
>JGI24159J19872_10014147_pt1 | contig 10326 bp, 5 predicted proteins | sample Ectturendosymbi4_FD_19872 | JGI IMG/M metagenome (IMG submission 19872) | reverse complement strand
GTGAATTATAGTATTAATGAAAATTCCGGCCCGCCAAAGAGTTGTACACTCGACATTTGGCCCGTGACTAGCAAAAGGTTGCCGACCCCTGATCTAGGGATTGAAAAGTCCACATTGCGGTTAAAATTCAGGACCATCCACGAAATCCACTCAAACCGATGGCTAAAAGTAAACCTTGGTAAAGCAGCGACGCAAAACGCTAAACCTTTCAGCCCAAACCAACCCAAACATTTGCCGACACAACACCCGTAGGTGTTTGTGTGCATGAGTGCGACGTGGCGTTACGCAAGAACAACGACCAAAAAAGATTACTACTATCTTTAAAAACGGGCTCGACCCGGTGATGTTGCTGTACATTGTGTCTGACACGGTTAGATATTGATATTCGAGACGTTGTGAAGACGTGAAGGTCGGCGAAACGAGGGCTGGTCGCGCAAATTGCTTCACTCAGTGCCTTGCCTTAACTTAAGCCTGCCTAGCTCGCGGCACACCGTACCCCGGGGCCAAAAATAACGGGTTACAACAAATTCGATACTGTTCGACATTTCCTAAATATCGAACTCGTGCTTCACGGATATATGTTTTTTTCGCAGCGCGCTTATTTGTCGACTCAATATTTGAGCGAGTTATCAGCTTTCACAAAAACATTTCCCGACTTCCGCTATTGCAGCGAAAATGCAATTAAATAAACAAAAACGTCTAAACAAGACTGTGCTCAATCAATACTAAGCGTGTTTTAGCTGAATGATTCATAGTCTGTTTTAACGTGTGCAGGGAATGAAGTTTACACTGCGAAATCGATTTTATCAGAGAGATACGCTGAAAACTTCGCATAGCATTGCAAACGTAAGGTCAGCTGCACCTTAGGTAGACGTATTGTGTTGGGGAGCCGTATAGGTTGGTTAACTGATATCATTTCTTAAAGACGTTTTATAACAGCAAGTTGCTACGTGGCTTGAACATTAAAGAAAAACGGAATATCGCGTGAAAAAATTATCACCAGTTACAATTCCCTTCTCTCAAAAAAGCAGCAACTGAATGGATGGCACACAAATCACCCAGCGATAGCCCGAGAGAGTATTGGCAGCAGGTCGTCCATCACTAGTTTGACTGAATCGTTTCAACACTTTGTTTTTCTCTTACTAGCGTTCCAGGCAAGTTGAAGCAGTTCATTCTGGACCTCAACTCTGGCAAACTCCACCGCGAGTTCCATCACGGGCCAGACCAAGCAGTCACGACAGCTCCACCCCCACCATCCCCATCGAAGGTCAGTTGTTACCACGCTTAAAGTTTGACGTTGTTCAGAAGTTTCCTGAATTGTTTCATTCTCTCGTTCCGTGCGCCATTTCCCGTTGTCATGAAAGCGAACGCTTTTTTTCTTTTTGTCTACAAAGATTTTTCTGACCATGTCTTCCGCAGCATGCCAATCTAACTGGTGGCGTAGTTTGCTAACCATGTAGTCATGCTGGTTTATTCATACGTTTTTGTGACCCAGACCACCAAGTGAAAGAAATACAATAAAAGGAGTAGAACAGCAAAAGGCAGAAAAGTTAATTGCATGTTAATGAAAGATCGAACTACAGAGATATATTGTATAACGTCTTCACTCCCACACACAAGGCGTTAGACTTTAAACAAGCATCGCAGTTACAAGGAATACACAAATACATTAAAGAACACGAGGATGTATACTTGGCGGTAGTGAGAGTATACGCTTGATGGCGCTAATACCTTTATTTTGATGAAACACAAGCTTATAGGTAACACGCATGAATGACGCCATCATGATTGCTATAACGTAGTACTGCGATGACTTCCAAGTACATCAATTTATAAAATGCATGAGGGAGTGGGAGGCTGCGAAGGACCAGGGGTCATTTGGGCTGCAGACCTAAAGGCGAAGTTGCTTATAGTGTAAAGGGTTAAGGGAACAGTGTATAATAGTTAGTAAGTCTTTTGCTCTGGGTATAAAATATAAAGAATGATATAATGAAAAGCAATTGGGGACTTGGGAAGTCTGCAAATTGGTGTGAACCACATATTTGAGACACAAGGGTTGGCGAAAGACCTGACGTGTTAATTACTCAGCCAGCCCTATTTTCGACATAAAATAAATACTAAGTTGAAGGCGTTTCAGGTGAAGAGGAAAAGCAAGTGGCGAAATCCAATAATTTGAATATTGCACAAAAGTCAGTAACAAAGCTGAAACCACAACAAGGAAAAACAAAAAACAGCGTGAAACGCATGCTTTTGTAGAGGGAGGGTAGGGTGACCACTAGGAAAGGAAAGGGCACTAGAGAAGAAAGGCACCACATACAAACTTACCGAAAAAGAGAACAAAACACGAATCACCAGGCATATTGAGAAGAGAACAAGACATTTTTGTATTGTTTTCTAACGGTAAACGATCAGAGAGACTTAAATTATTCAGGAATTTTAGATCGAAGTTTGGGACTTTGATTGCTCTCAGGGTGATACATGGACATGAAGTTACTTATGAAATAAGTGATACATGCTTTGTTAGCACAAAAAAATTTGGAATTCGTCGTTGACAAGTTTTTGTGGATTTTCCTCAAATATGAAGATTGACATCATCAGCATAAAAATCATTATGAAGTTAGAGGCTTACAATTTCATTAATACATATAGGAAAGAGTAAAGGTCCAAGGACAGGTACCTGAGTTACACGATCCGAAAATAAACTCATAGTTAAACAAAAGCTAGCATGGTGTTGTCCTAGACCCAATTTTGCACCAGCCCCATAGAACATTAACACCTTACTTGTGTTTGAAGTCGCATTCTGTCATTAACCGCTAACATCGCGACTGTGGTTGTTCCCTCCTCAAACCGGAGACTCCTCCGTTCATGTCTAAAACGAGAGATCGTGTGCGAACCGGCTGCTAACCTGCGGTGGCCTGTGATTGGCTGCACGCATGTGCATGACAACATGACGTTGTTTGGTGACGTTGCGTCCGGTGTGCTTGACAGACGGTGAACGAGCAAAAGCCTGCCGAAGCAGCGGCGGAGAACGCGCCACAGCAACCAACCGCCGATGACAAGCCCGACACGGCGAAGGTCGAGACGTCCCCGCCCGAATCAGTGTTTAAGAATCTCAAGCCATCCGAACACCGCTATACCCTTAACCGAGACAGGGACGAATTGTAACGAAGCGCATTTTTTTCGCCTAGCAACCGTCTTTCTATATATCTATGCCAGAACGCGCGAATAGCGCGAGGCCGGGCGGTTTGGTTCGCCCTGAACAGCTGCGACCGTTGCAAGGGCCGCGCGCGTGAAGCATAACATTAGAAAATGCCTTCTTTGTCTTTTTAATTGCTCGAGCGTTGTGTCGTCACACGCGTGCGCTCCAACTTTCGCCAAGAGCAAAGTTCCGCGTTGCATGACGATTTACACCTGCTACCGAAGCGGTGGGTGTGACGCGCAATCTTTGACTGACGCTACTTTCCGGTAGTCTCAGTGATGCGTTTATTGCCTCTGCTGTTGTCATCTTCCGTTTGTGGTGACGCCGGCGGTTTTGTTTTTCAACATTGTGTTCGAAGCGTTCCTCTGATTGAGGTTCTCCAGCAACGGCCGGGAAACTATGATGTTCCTTATTTTTGCCCCCCCCCTCAAAAAAAAACTATCTAATCGTTAGACACTAAGCTAAATTTCAGTCGCTTGCCCATGTTTGGGCGGCATGTTCAAGAATGAAGGCAATTTTTGCCATTAAAAAAAAATTCTCGTTGCGTATGACCCCAAATAGACCCACTTGTTTTTTCGCGAATTTTATCCCCCAATGATGAGCAGCAAACGATTGCTGGAAAAAGTAAACTAGGCTAACGTCGCTGCTGCGCGTTTCCCGCTCGATCAGCAGCAAAAGTCCCGGATGAAGCCGCACGTCACAATGCAATTCTCATTGCACGTCGTACATTCTCCTACCCATAAGCGTTTCACCGAACCTCCAGCACAGTTCCTGCATTTTTCAAACCACGGCGTGCAGTTCACGTGTCTCGCAAGCGAGACGTCATTGGTGCAGAAAGAGAGAAGCAGCTAAAAAGATAAACAACAGCCGAAAGCGCCTGCCTGCAAGTCGTCACGCATCCTTCTTCGCAACAATCAGTTTCTTCTCATTTGGCGCGATTACTGCATCGTCGCAACTTCTGTTGTCGACCCTTGAATATCAATACCAGCGTCTAATTCAGAGACAAGTCAGAGCACCTTGGAATAATTATCTGGAGGTCCATCCCCTCCTACTTAACGAAACATTTTCGCAAGCTCCTGGCGCCGTGTATAGATCCTTAACATCCTTTACAAACCGTATAGCATCGTCTTATTCCTGCTCAATCCCCGAAAGCTTGTTTCTCTGCTGTGTTTGCTCAAGCACTTGTCTAGCGTAACGAAAAAGATCAAAGCAGAGTTCGACCTGACGCGCTATTTTCTTTTCACCTGAAGATTTTTGTCGCAGTCGAAATTTATTTTTCTTCGATTCAAGGTTTGACTTGCTGTCCTGTTTCAAAGAGCCACAGTTCCAACGAAATCATCTTTTGTTTGCGTTGTCGGTCGCTCGCGGCACCAAATACCGACGTGCGAGTTTGTCCACCGCACTACTGACCACAAATAAACGTTCGGCATCCGATTTACAAGCCCGTAAATGTCTGCGATGCGATAAAGTGTTCTTGCCACATCAAGTCGTCTGAACCTGCAAATATCTAGAAGTTTTTCTTTTTTTGCTGGAGAGGTGGTCGATTCCTGGTGGCGTTTGTCTCCCGCTTGTGTTGGTGATTTTGCGTTTGTAAAACTAATTTTGATTGATTTCCTGAATCGACTACGAAGAAACACGGCGTTGCTAAGCAACGACCAATATCGAACGATGGAAATTTGTGGTAATTTGTAGTTCCTGGATACTTCTTTCAACTTCCTCTCAAGTCGCCTTTGAGACTAGCTGCTAATAGTCGTTCGTGCAGAGTTCGATTGATTAAAATCGATTTTTCAGCTCAATACTATTACGCGGGTGCAGACCAGGCAGGTTCATGTGCTCAACTAAGTCAGTGCCTCATACGAAAGCGATTAGTATGTTATGCTGATCCAGGCTGGATCACCGTGAAAACGATTTCAGAAAGTTATTTCAGATCAGTGTTTTTCAACCTCGCGCCCTACTTTTACCGGGAATTTGTTTCAGGGCCCGCAATCTTATATTATTTATTTGCGTATTTGATTCAGACTCGTGGTCCACATCACAAAGATAATCGAATAACACAAGAACACAAAAATGGTTGTTCATAACACATTACAAGAGTAGGTGTTAGTTGATAAATAGTCATCACTGAGAGCAGGGGCGTAGCCAGAAATTTTAATAGGGGGGCAAACAACGTCCACGTCTCAACATTGAAATACTTAATGCCCCTTGTTTTTACAAGCGTCATCCATAAAACGTGCAATGTTCTGGCGTTTTTTTCTCATCTATGTTCAGATTAAGCCGGCAAATACAATGTCTATTTTCATTTAGGCCCAATTGAAAGTTTTAAGTTTTTTTTGGTAAAGTTCCAAGTTTCTACTTCGGATGAAAGCCACCATTTGCTCGTAATACTATCTTGCAAAAACGCTTGTGAAATCTCGATGCTATAAATGCAAGATCAGCAGTACGCTTTTAGCAGCCACTATTGCAGTTGATTAAGAAGTCACCGTGAACGCCATTAAGATTCCGCTTTATGTTTATACACTTCTGACATACACCAACACACGTTCAATCGAAGCCGAGCAGCAAGTTTGCTCTAAGACATCGCAGTAGGTCTACAAAACTTGCGCGCATATATGATGTGGATCTTGTCCAATTCTTGGGCGACTGGTTGACGTATGCAGCTGGTTATGTGAAGGCTGTAGGGTCCCTCAATGCGTTTGAAAAATGTTTGGATTTTATTTCAGTGAACGCTATGAAACGCGACTGCGGTAGCATGTTTGCGCAAAACTTGCTTCTCAAAAGCGGTTAGGATTTTAGCTAGCCATTTGCAGTTCTAACAATACAATTTACAAATATGATGTAGACAATATTGTAAATTGGGGAAAGTTACACCTGTCCTCTATAGTAAACAAACTTGCATATCATTGACCCACTCAGTCTGCACAAAGTGTGCATTTGCGAAAATGAAGCTACAATTGATTTAATTCTCACCACGGCTCTGCACTAAAATGAAGAAATACTTGTCGCTGCAGCCTAACACAACGGTTGCTTCGTTGATCTAGCCCAGTGGTTCACAAAGTATGAGTCGAAACCCAAGCAAGGGTGGCGAAGGGTCAAAAAATGAGTCGCGCCGAGGTAATCCAAACCGGGTTGCGTATTTCTAACGTTACCACTGCTTGCTTGTGTGTGTCTGTCTGCAGCGTACATACTTGAGAAAAGAATAGATTGCTAACATTAAAAACGACTTAGCAACTTACTGCCAAAAGTCATCCATACAATCATTGACTTTCTGTAACCCTGTTACGTGATCATCGTGGATCTTTTCCTGCAATTGTATGCTGCGAAGAATTGAGTGACTGCTAGTACAAATGTGTCGTACTGGGATGTTGCATCGAGAGTAGGTTGTGTGCTTTCACAAGTCATAGCAGCCAGCGGAGACTTATCCTTTTGAAGTTGAACTTTACACCTAACATTATTGTCACCAACATAATTTTACAAACAACGGTTTGTCATTACCAAGGGGTAAAAATCAAATTTCACCACTTTTGGCCCCCCCTGGAACAAATCCTTCCGACGCCCATGGTTCTCGATATTGCGTCGCAAACTGGTACGCATTTCGAAAGCGCGAGTGTTTGAGTCTCGATTCAAGAACTTTACTCCACAGGTGGAACAATCAAGGAATCCATCGCAAATTTTTAAGTAGGAAGTCGATTTCACGTCACACTACGCATCAACAGTCTTTACATCTTCAACATTCAAGTAAAATGAGCTGAGAGTCTCGCGAATACAGTCGAATTTTCCTATAACGTCACTTCATGGGACCGGAGAAAAAGCGTCGTTATAGGTGAACCGCAATAAATCGTTCCTAAAATGGCGTTTTAGCTCAGTGCCAGAGTCTGACAAGAGTTAAGTGTTCTTTGATTTGGATTTCCGCTTACTGTATCTTATTTTCGCGTATACCCTGATAAGAAGTAAGAAACTATTTCATCTTGGTTTTTCGTAACTGCAGTCAATGTCGCTGTTGAAATATCGAAATTTCTTACAAGGTTTTCTACTTTTGTACCATATTCGCTATTGAGTAAAATAACGATGTCATGCTTTTTCCATAATGGGATGATGCTTCTGTTGTTCGGCAATTTACGCACTGCTTCACCAAGACTATCGATCAAAGTGACTACAGCCGCAACAATCCCTAATGCTGTAAAGTAAAACTCACGCAACGAGTTGCCTCCATTGCTGCTGATGGCGCAATCCTTGATGACATCCTCACGTTACACCTGTCAAAGGTCAATGATTGGCCCCTACTCAACCAGGCCCATCGCCAGAATTTCGCAGCAGGGGGGACCGAAAACCACAAGTGGGAGCAATTTTCGATGTATGTAGCAACCGGGGGTCCGAACATGAAATTGGGGAGAACAGATTTTAAACGAGGGCGCCGGGCACCTCTGCCCCCCCCGCTGACGACGGCCCTGTACTTAACTGCATTCTGATTCTATCATGAAAGATTTTGTGGTGGCTCCACATAGCTGAGCTTACACTTCAAACTGTAACGAAAACTTTTAGCTGTCGTTATAAACGAACAAATCTTCTGCGGGGCCGACAAAGCGTCGCTGTAGGCGAACTGTCGTTACGGGCGAATTCTACTGTAACAGATTTAACTAAAATGTAGGAATATCATTTCTTCGGGATCTTCAGTGACCTGTAGCCAGTGGTGTACGCAGAAAATTTTCATGGGGGGGGTTCATTCAGTGGCATATGGTGGTCATTTGTTTGTGGTGTTCGGTCTTTGTGACATCACAATTTGATGTCATGTTCATGTTTCCAAACCAACGTTTTGGCGAAGTTTGTTGAGATAATATGCATATTCTTTTACACGCCCTCCCCTTATTTTATGTGTCATTGCACTGAATATAAACTATCAGCGCTCCACGTTAGGATATAGGAGGAAAATAAACTCAACGCTACGACACAGGAGTTCATAACTGCAAAATTTGGGCCGCAATGGAATAAAACACAATCATCACAGCCTCAGCAATATTTACAACTGCAAAATGAGGCTGCGCTAATGTCTCGTCGAATACGAGCAGTCGAGCATAGGTGTGCGGCTGGACTGGCTGGCGCACACTCCAGTTTGGAAGATCGATTCTTGCTAAACTACATAACAGGGTTGCCAACCTGTCTTCACCAAAAAAAGCCAGATAGCAGTTTTGAGGCATATACACATAAAACATGCACAACCGCACACAAAATAGACATTAAAACTCGTCAAAAAGAACATCGATATAACATAAGTCCAATATTTGGAAGCATATTCTTTCCTCGTAAATACACTGTCATGCATTTGTTTTTTATCAACAACATCGGTCAATTTTAGGGCAACAGTAAAATTTTTGCAATATTCTGTGCACCCTGCATGGTAATAGACCCTCGTCGCTAGAGATTTGTAATGAATATGCAGCTCAGACAATGTTTTGCCAGAGCCAAGCCCAGTGGCGTACGCAGAAAATTTTCACGGGGGGGTGTCATTCAGTGGCATATGGTATTCGTTTCTATTTGGTGTGCGCTGTTTATGACGTCACAATTTGACGTCATATTCATGTTTTCAAGCGACGTTTGTTGACGTAATATGCATATTCTTCTACATGCACTCCTCTTATTTTTGTAAAAAATCAAGCCCTATGCACTGCCCTTATAATAAAGTTGTTGTAAAATATCAAGCTCAAGGGGGGTTAACCCCAACCCCCCCTTGCGTACACCCTTGCCTGTAGCAATGCAGTTTGAACAGTCTGCGTTCGATACTTTTAGACACTTCAAGTCTATGACCCATACAGGCCCGTAGTCGGGTTTTTATGGTTTGGGGTTAAAATACACCTTTAAGTGGCAAGCTTTTTGTTTTTGGAGCATAAAATTGGGATAGACTTAACAGTTTCATTAACACTAAAAAAGCCTTCAAAAAACTATGCATTTTTATTCTGAGACGTTTCGGATTAATATCTCAGAATAAAAATGTATAGTTTGTATAGTAACGTCTGTACAGTAACGCATAGTTTGTATAGTAACGTATCTCAGAATAAAAATGTATAGTTTGTATAGTAAATGTATAGTTTGTATAGTAACGTAAAAATGTATAGTAACGTCTCAGAATAAATATGTATAGTTTTTTGAAGGCTTTTTTTGTTTTTATTATGCTAAAAACAAAATTTTTTCTAGGCAAGTTACCGTCAAAGAGAAGTACAAAAAACCGACATTGCAAAGCTGCAGGAGCAAGCTTATCTTTATGTGCAATTTCGTTGGACAAACCATTCATTGTGCTCTCCTAAGAGGGTAGACGTTTTTAGAGCAGTTCTTATTAGCGAACACATCAAAGACCAGACAATTCTGACTCCGGTCAGGTCCATTTTTTGCGAAATTTAAATCCAGTGGATTTACAAACAATTAAAATGCTGGTTTATAGCATTAGCATGTTGTCGGACCAATGGTCTGCACCACCCATCTCGCCGTATATCCCCCCCCATGGGCGTCGATAGCATTTTTTCCACCGGGTCTCAACAGAGGTGAAATTTCATTTTACCACCTCTGAACCTAAGAAAAACATTTTTCTGCTGAAACGTTCATAGCAAAATACAACATTTCCAAATCCAGGGGAGCTTGGCACCCTTGCGAAGCCCATGCCCCTGCCACAACCATCGCATTTGATTCTCGATTGTGGTGGGTGTCAATGACAAAACAATACCTAAATGTAATTTTACTCGCGCGTAAATGTACAAAACGCCGTTTTTATGTCTCCCAAATGACTCGATAGGGAGCTGAACTGTACTGAATCCATCAACTTTAAGATGCCTTTGGCGCTACTGTGATGCTCTTCAGTTCAGCTGTCAAACGGTGATAATGGACAATATTCTGACAGAAATCAAACTTTTTAATTCGCCCTCGTGATCACAGCTGTACTTCATTCACAGAATCCAGGGATATCTAGAACTTCTTCTAGAGCGCAACTTTGAAGTTTTCTTTTAGGAATGTTATTGATAGGCCTACATAATTTAACCACATCGGGGTTCTGCTTTACAGGTTAGCGGCTATCATAACAAGCTTCCAGATCATATCATTCAACAAGTGGAAGGGACTGCTAAGAACGAGGCAAGTTTTAACTT
>JGI24159J19872_10014146_pt1 | contig 10326 bp, 6 predicted proteins | sample Ectturendosymbi4_FD_19872 | JGI IMG/M metagenome (IMG submission 19872) | reverse complement strand
TGGATATAGTACAACACAACTGTTTACAATGCTCTTTCCAAGTCAGTTTTTCATCTACAATTACACCAAGGTACTTGTAAGTCAAAGTTCTTTCAATGCGATTACTGTTTACATTTATTACAAAGGATTCAGTGCTTACATGTTTGTTTGTGATCAACATGCATTGTTTTTTGGAAATATTTAGCGAGAGTTTGTTTGCGGTTAGCCAATCCATTACTTTTGTCATTTCATGATTAACCGAGTTTTGTAATGTTCCCAGATTGTTTTCACTTTCAACTAAAACTGTATTATCAGCAAAAAGTATACTTTTCATAGAATTTGACTTTGGTAAGTCGTTTATAAATATTAAAAAAAGCAATTGGCCTAGGATTTAGCCCTATGGGACCCCAGAAATAATTGAATTTAAAGATTATTTAATATTTCCCCCTTGAACGTACTGTTTTCTGTTGGAGAGATAAGACTGTACTACAGTAGTTTGAGCGCATTTCCTCTTATGCCCTAGTGCTCGAGTTTTGTTAGCAAAATGGAGTGATTCACTTAGTCAAATGCTTTTCTTAGATCTAAGAAAACCGCACATGGTATAAGTTTTTTATCGAGATTATGAAGGTTTTCGTACAAGTCCGTAACAGCCAGGGATGTGGAATGGTTGCTGCGAAAACCGTATTGTTGCTGACTCAACAAGTTGTTTTTGGTAAAATAGTCTTTAAGTCTTACGTACAGTACCTTTTCAAAGATTTTTGAAAAGTATGTTAGAATTGATATCGGTCTGTAATTAGTAGGAATTTCGCTATCTCCCGACTTAAAAATTGGTGCTACTTTAGCGATTTTTATATTGTCCGGAAAGACACCGTCACATATGTTTTCGTTTATGACATTTGATAGAAGCGGTGCCAGAAAGTATTTTGAAAATTTACTAAATGTTTCTTTTTACACTGCCTCTTCCTCTGCCTCACCTTCTGAGGATTTGGTTATTGCTTTTCAAGAAATGCAAATTAATGTGCAAGAATCAGAATGCAGATTTTTGGTGAAGACGCTAATTGATTTCAAACGATAATAAAAATTGAGATTTTAAGACATACAAGCTTCAAATTCATCTAATATTTTTCTCGCTACCGAGGAAAGGGCTAATGCGCCCTACGTTTGCCTTTGTCTCTAGTTCAATTGCGTACTTTTGCGTGAAATGTCCGCGATATTTAGTTCTCAGTGACTTATGCTAGATGACTACAGGATGTTTCGTTTTGTGACCATTGCGGTTTAAACATCTTTTCATTTTTTGTGAAATAAATCAATTTTACTGGACATTAATTAAAACCGGTTTTGTTAAATGCCCTGGTGCTATAAAAGTTTCTGAACGGATGTATTTTTGTTTTAATACCTACGGATGTTACGTGAATTGCCTTGCTGGTGATCCGCCGCGATAATTCATATGTTTAGATTTATTTCAGGGAAAACAATTAAATTGGTTGCAGCGTTCAGAAGATTATGTAAATGTCATGGTAAATATTTGATAAATATCAGTTAGGATACACCAGGCAGTTAGTTGACACATGCAACACAATGTTTCACTAATGAAAATCTCTATGTTCGAAATAGGGTATAGTGTTTACTTCGATTTCACCACCAAATGTGGGCCAACGAAAAGAAGCCAATGACACTTTTTACGCAAATGATTGCGCTGCAATGTACATTCTTCTAGAAAGTTACATAATCTGCTGTCATACGAAATCTCAAAAGCAACCAAAAACTTTGACTACATGATAATGTTCTTTCTAGCTTTAAAAATGAAAATTCAGGCAATTAAATGTCTGATCGTATTTTGTTCTTTAAAAATGCATTTATTCAAACATGTAGTAGTTAATGAAACAACTTCGAATTCCTAAAAATTGTCTGATGCGAGAATAGTTATTGAATGAAAGTCTGAACGAAACTGAACATAGCGAACTCCATGACGGAAGATTTCGCAGAAAACCTGCCGTAAAACATCTGTGCAGTTTGAAAAATAGAAATTGATTTTACTTTGTTTTGACGTGTTGAGATTTACTGCTCGACTGAACGCTTTTTTCCTGCTCCGACAAGTTCATGGAATTTCATGAAACGCAGTTAAAGATTCTTTTTTAATGAGTTTTAGAAGAAAATTATTCTGCTGCATGACTTTTCAGATTGATTTTTACAGAAGGAGGGCCGTGCCTAGGCTGGCGAGCTGGACCCAACCAACCTTATCAGTGGTTGACGTATCAACAGGTAAGCTTATCAGACACGTTTACGTTGTTGCAATGACGTTTCAGGAAGATTTTTACTTTTTTATGTTCACAAGGAGACATAGTTCTGAATCACCTTTTACAATCTTCTCTCGTTTCATTGGATAATTTAAAACTGATCTTGAAAATTCTGCAATTGACGCCTTTACGAGTATGTCTGTTGCATGGACGTAAATAGTGAATTTCGTTGGACGTATTTCAGATATTAGCAACGGCGTTTCTAAGCCTTGAAAATGCAATATTACCTACTGTGTTTCTTGGTTAATCCAAGAGTGCTGCATAAACCTTTCCAAGTTGCTTCTGCTGACTGTAAAACGTTTTTGTCATATAGCCTTGGCTCAGCTGTTAAAGCAAAAGGAACCGCCAGGCCCTAAATAAAAGTCCAATGTATTATATTTTAACAAACCAAATATTATGGGATTGATGCCAGTAAAACTCCGAAGGATCCGAAAATCATACTTTAATTCCGTCAAAAACGTTGATGTAGAGCTACAAAGCTATGAAAAACTACTGTACAGCGTTGTTTCGCCCTTGTGAAATACGTGGAGGTGAATATGATAACGTCACGAAATCATTTCCTAGGCAAGAGGAGGGCACTTAGCTGCCCGCAAGCCACATGTGGCCTGACACAGTGTTATCAGTGACACGAGGATGCATTCAGGAAAAATCTTGAAGTCTGAATTGAGTTCCTCCAACTTATCACAGTAAACGTGAACAGAGACTTGCTTCAACTTCCATTAGTAATTACTCTCCACCGCCAAACGCGGCCTTCTCAAAGTGGCCCCGAGCCAAATGAAGTGTCCACCACTGTTCGACGCTATTCCCTGAAGTTAACAAAGAAATAGAAGAAAGTTAATTGCAATACTTTGAGAAGCAACACCCGCTGTTCTGTTTATTTCATTGTCAGACTACTCCGCTCAGTTTTGTTACACCTCGCTTGCTATTTTTCTTACACCCCATTTGCACCTACATTGATGTTTTGAAACGAAGCGTTTTACAATGTTCAGGTCTTGGACAGAGTGCAGAGATTCGCATCCGGGTTGTTCTCCTTGGGAGCAAAGCCTGGAACGGAACAATTTATTGGAATATTTTCCCAAAACCGGGTGGAATGGAAAATAACCGAACAAGCCTGCAATTCCTATTCCATGGTCATTGTTCCTTTGTACGACACACTTGGACCTGAAGCAGTGCAGCATATTATCACGCAGTGTAAGTATGAAATTTAGTTTATTTCCGAGAACGTTGTAAATGCAACAGCAGTCAAAGAAGTTATGCAAACGTTTGAATTTTCCGGATTGTTTTCTGGAATATGATGACTTTTAAGCCGATGTGCCATGACAATGTTTTTTTTATTATCTGTAACGGTTCAACAAGGTGGTGGACAAGCTTGTATCTTTACTCCACGGTATGTAGGTGACCTGAAAATAATAGCCGTGGACAACACTTCCAAGGCCAGATATCTTCTGAACGGAGTAAAAGCTGAAAATTATCAACTGAAGTTGATAGTTGTGATGGATACTATTGACGAAGATGTGAAGAAGCTTGCCGCCGAAACAAAAGTTGATATTATGACGTTTGTGGATGTTGAGTTCCTTGGAGATAAGAATTTAAAGGATTTTGTTGTGAGTGGAAAATATACAATAGAAATACTCGTGCATGCTTTCACTCTTAAACGTTTGTACAAGGAAAAATCAGGTGTTGGAAAATACTTGTTGCAATTTCTTTGTTCAGACGTCTCGTTGAATCATTTTCTGATATGTCTCTATTGGAATAAATGCACTGCTGAAATACCGGCTGGTTTACCAAAACATTCATTTGAAAAATGCATTCAATACATTAAAAAAATGGGCTTGTACAGCTTTGGTGTACGTCTTCCCACAACGTAGAATCAACTGCTCAATTTCTGCAAGACTTAGAATGTTGAATCCCATGTGATTCAATTTACATTTTTTAATTTCCTGATTCAAGCACGAATTTTGACAATGGTATGTTTGAATATTTTCAAAGATAATAAGAGAAACTACGAAGATAAATCGCTTTTTGTGGAATAGATGAAACTTTTCAAATCGTACACGACACGAGCGTGTGTTTCAGGAAACTTTTAAGGGTATTTTAATGCCTGAAGATTTGCAAAAAGCTCGCAATATTTTTGGTGCATGATTTGCACAAACGTTCCAAAAACAAATATTATATGAATATGTCTTTCGTTGTAGGTTTTGTCTGCGTTAAATTTATAGGCTTCAGTTTACCAGTGTTTTTACTCATGTGTCAGCCGCCAAAACCAGAGGACCTTCACACTATCTGCTACACGAGCGGAACGACTGGTCTGCCCAAGGGGGTGTTGCTTACGCATGAAAACGTGGTTGCAAACATTGCAGGAGTCTGGACGATGGGTCGCAAGGTACAAGTCGGTTTCTAATTTTCCAATTTGACTATATAATGCTGATAACATGCTCAAACGTTACGATTGGAACCAGGGTCGTTTGAAACTTTGGATTTCCACAAAGAGTTTAGTAGATTTCCGTTGAAAAATACCTGCTGGTAAAAGTTTTACAAATTGTTTTCAGTTGGACGCAGGGTCACGTACTGTTGGTTACAGAAAATGTGTTTCTACCAATTTCTAGAAATATCTCTTAGACAAACCTTTGACGGAGATATTCTCCAAAAGCTCACCTTGTTCAAAAATAATTAAAAAAATTACTTAAATGCAATCCACACCTATTCAGCTTGGTTTTCATTAAAAAATTTATGTGAGTATCAACAGAGGTAAGGCCGGAAAATCTGCACAGTTTGGATTGTTTTCGAAAACGAATGTTGCACAGACACTGAACACAACGAACCTTCATGTAACGTGAATAGGAAAAATAATAAATTTTTATCAAATCAAATATAAACACTTTTGAAAAATGACATTTAAAAAATTTAGTTGTTGTTCTCCAGCTTTCAAACATTTAAATTTCATTTTACACTTGGACTGAAAAATCAGTGACTTGCCTTTCACTAAAATGTTTCGCTTTTGTTCCTAACCTGTTTTTTAACGGCATTGTCAGATTGCCATGATGTCATTAGTCTCGAACAGCTTAACTCATTTCGCCAGCCTCACAAAATCAAATTTTGGATCTCTTCTGCTAACTCACAGTATGCTAAGAAGAAAAACGTGACATCCGTTCTTAAAAATGAAACTTGGAAAACACTTGTGATTTTCAAAACGCTGTGCATTCCCGTGTGAGGCATTGCACTCACAAAAGCATAAATAAACAAACACCACTTTACTTTTTATTTTGTTAAACGCTTAAAACAAATTTAAGCTCTGCGAACATATTGCATATAAACTTTATAAGCTCTTATAAATCTGGTACACGAAAGCGGAAGTGCTAAATAGCCTTATGATGAAAATCACGACCAATGAAAACGATATCAACGACATACTGCAAACGTTTCGACAACTCTTATACATTTTGCACAGACTTTTATCAATCTTTCCCGCAACGATGTGTACATATCGTATCTTCCGCTGGCACATGTGATGGAGAAGTTACTGTCGGCAGCTGTTTACCATGCAGGTGGAAGGTGAGTAGTTTGTCTGCTTTGATCCCATCAACGGAAACGAATGCTTGAATACAAGAAAAGAAAATCGTAAGTGGTTTAGGTGGTATTCGATGCTGATTTTTACATAATTTGCTGCTGATCAACTGTGATTCACCAATAACACGACATCCCTTCACTTTAATTCTCAAAACTCGATTTTATTCTCAAGAGGGTCGTTGGGATAGCAGCCAGCACAGAACTTGAATTACCTCATAGTTTTTAACAACCTCTGATAGTTCTGCTGATTCCAAATCAGGACCCGAAGCCAGGTCAGATACCCAATTGTTACAACTGGGCCACTTTCCCCTGGGTGCAACCAAGACGCCTGTCCAATCTTTCATGGGGCATTCTCGCCACGTGACCAAATCATCATACAGTATATGGGATCTCCTTATGCGGTGGAGATATGGCTCGACAATCAACCATTTACGAATTTCACACCTGGCTACCTTTTCACGACGTTGCAAGTCGTGAATTCTTCGGAAAATTACTATTTCTGCAGTTAAATCTGCGATAGCAATTTGTCCTTCAGTACTCCAGATTCATGATTGCAGGTGAGGATCGAAGCAAGCATTGTTTTATAAAAGCTTAGCGGTGCTTGTAAGCTCCCGAGTTGCGACCACGGAAAGATGAAGCTCACGCAGCAGAACATTTGCTTTCCAAATCCCTGTATCAATCTGCTTGTTCTGTCTTTCGTCTCTTGTGAATATCATCGCAAGATATCTGAACTTATAGACCTGTAACAGTGCATTTCCACTGACGTGCAGCTCATTTCCATTTGGGTTTCTCGAGAGACGTAATACCTCGTTTTTTTTGCGCTAATTTCATTTGGGTTTGTTCGCACCAGGTGTTCGGGAGTCGGTGTCGGAGTCGCAAAGAGTGGGAGTTTTTTGGGTGGAGTCGGACTCCTAAGAAAACTAGGAACAGGAGTCGGTGTTGGATATTTTTTTCCGACTCCGAAAATCCCATTGAATTATTTTTATACCATACTCCTGAGTTAGGAATCCCTGCTGAAATAGTAGGCTGCAATTTATTTTGAAACTTTTATTGAAACAGGGAATTCTTGCTGTATACAACGATTTCCATTGATTGCTAATTGCTACAAAATTGTTATCAGCCAATTTTGGTGAAGTCGGAGTTGGAGTCGGACATTTTACCTCCGATTCCGCAGCCATGGGTTGCAGGCAGCTGAAATCCGATCTAGTGCATGTTGAAAGCCTTCTGGAAACNATGCAAGCAGCAACATNTCGTCCGCAAATAAAAAAATGATTCTGGTGCGCGGTGCTGCGACCAGAAAAAGAAATGCAGCAAACACTGCGAAGCTTTCTTCAATTTTTAGGCAACATCTTTTTAGGGCTTTCCCAAGAAGGATTGAAAGGGAAATGCGTTGGGCCGTATTACAGGAACTGCCGATCGGTCCCATGCTTATCCCCATTATGGAGACTAGATACGTGAATACGGGAATGTGCAAGTTTGAATCATCGCAAAAAATGAAAGCTGAGCGCAGTCGAATGATTCCTCGAAAGCTTGCAGAAAACCTAGAGTTTTTAATTGTGTACTTGCTGCATTCGATCCTGTCTGTATTCGTGTCTATGGGAATCATCACACATGTGGCAATCTTTCACTGTTCTTCCAGAACACAAGGCCAATTTGCACACTCGAGCAAGTTTTTAAACACTGATATAAGATTTTATCACAAGTTGCAGCCTCCCCAGTCTTAGATGTCTTTGCAGTTCCGGATACTTCGGATGCATTCATAGTCTATTCCTCTCCAAAATACTCCTTCTGTATGCATGCTGTTATAAAAGGGGTGGTGTTCAAAAATGTGCGAAATGTTCTCTCCACCTGCCAAACATACGCTCCTCATTGCTGAGTAGTACATCGCTTTGTTTTTTGATGGATTAGCGAAATTAAATCTTCAGCTGCGAAGATGAAGTGTACAACTTGTGTTTCTCATTAAGACGTTTGGAGATTTTGTAAAAATTGCTCTGCCTCAGTCATTAGTGTGACTCGGGTCGAGGCGAGTCATTCGGCAAAAAAACTGACTAGAGTCGAGTCGAGACACTGCAAAATGTGTTGAGTCATTGACGCGATTCACGCTATCACAGTCAGTTAGTCCTTTTCTCTGTGAGTGAAGTTACGTTTCAGTTTCAAGTCACTATAGATTACTGTAAGTCACTATAGCTTACTGTAAGTCACTATAACTTACGTTTTTACGCATACTCTTCAAATTTCTCGGAGATTTCTTTCAAAATCCGCAAGTTTTCCATCAACGTGTACTTTTCTCGGATAAAAATCACTGCCCTCATTTGTTTTAGTTCATGAGTTTCAGACGCAAAACTGGGCGTCCAGTTGTGGGTAGCTACTCATTTGTGGACAGTGAAAACTGCCGCACATTATTATGGCGTGTTGCTCAGCCTCAAGCGTGAACGCAGTCCTTGTTGACGCCGCGACGAATAACTTTCGGTGGTAATGACTTTTTCTGTGAAATTCTTCGGTAGGAATATCCTGATTGCTTCCGTTGGATAAGTGGTTGCATCGTTTGCGTAACAAATGTTCCAGGAACAGACGGTAGCACCGGACAGGGTGTTCGTTTTTTGGTCTAATAATGGAGCACCTGCAGCTGTGTGTGTGGAATTAAATGCAAGGACAAGCTTCTTTTTTATCTTTGCAAAAAACGTTTTCTTGTTTTTATGCTGCTTTAAGACGTTTCATCAAGACTAGCAAGACCAGGTCGCACAGTGATGCAAATGATGATATTGACTCAGTGAGGGAACTTCCGATGCAGCCAGGTGCTGTGATAAACAAAAATAAGCCTTGAAAAGAAACGAAAAGGAAAGAAAGACTACTTGTGTCAATTACAAAAACTGCTTGTGTCGATTCGCGCTGTATTTTGCAGACGTTCAAGAAAACTTGCCAAAATAAGGTGACATTTTAAAAATTTGATAAGTGTGTTTTTGCATTTTAAAACCGTAGAAGATTTCCATTCAATAACTGAGTTTAAACTGAACCACAAATCCAATGTGTTTCTCGACATAAGATTTATTAAATGCTCTGGACATTGCAGTGGAAAATTGCACAATTGCAGATATGGAACATTTTGTTCTAAAGGGGCGCTGTGATTTTTGACGTTTAACTCTTCCAAGACCGCAAAGCCACACAAGTGGATCGGGCTTTGTTCAGCCATAACTTGCCGGCCGATGGAGCTAGAGAGGTGTTTAAAACCTATAAGCAGAAAGCCTCGCAGCTTCAATTTTAAAAAATCTGGGCACTTTTGCGTTTAATCTTTCTTAGGTGTAATTTCACGACTGTGGAAAGAAAACTATTTTGAATGACGTCATCAGCACAGAGTAATAGTTAATTGCCTTATTTTTATTAATTTTTGCACGGAGTAATGATCGCATGAAAACAAAAATTTTTCTTTTTTTCGTGAAGTGTTGGATTCTTCCAAGGAGATGTGAAGCTTCTTCTTAGTGACGTGGCTGCCCTCCGTCCGACTTTCTTTCCAATGGTGCCCAGGCTAGTCAACAGGATATACAATACAGTAAGTTCACTTTTGTGAGGCTATGTTCCATTCTAAGGCTATTTCAAGCAGTCCAGTTTAACGTTTTGATGTAATTATATCGAACAACCAAACGTTGTGGAATTTTAATAATCTTTAAAAGTGCACCACTTTATAACAGGAGTGGCTTAAACGCATTAGCGTTTTTGGACCAATATAACTCCAATTTCAGCAAAAAACACGTTTTCAACTACAGCCTTGGTTTGACCGGAGACCGCTAGCTGTTTCAGTGAGAAGGGTTTAAATCTGAGTTGTAGAAACAATGCAAAGGCCATGCAAAGTAAGGCAATATATTATAGGTTTTGCTATCGTTTTCTTCTCGGTTTTAATTGTTTTTACACAGAGCAAAAGTTATGTTTTTGCGGCAGCTAGCCTTAGATGCGAGCCGTGGAAGCTAGTCCGCAGAGAATTAGAGAAACGCGCGCCTGACGCACTTTCGCCTAAACCTGACCCTTACGAACTCCGTGCACCTCAGGGCTGTAGTCTCTTACTCCCTACAGCAACGCAAACGGAGGGCAATCAATCAGGGCAACCTTTGTTGTCACAAAATCCAACAGGCGTCAAAGTTCAACGGCGATTAACCGTCAAACACAGTTTCTGAAATACAACAGAAACAACTAAGCGATTCTACCAAACGCAACAACAGCAAACTATCAGATCGCACTATCGATTAACTCAGCGTGGCAAGACAATTAATCCTTGAAAGCGCGACTGCGAATTAAGTCAGTTCAGCAATTAACAATGCAAGGGAGTTTCCTGCCACTATTCTCAGGTAAATCTACGCGAACTAAAAGCACTGCGATAACTTGCATCGGATTCAAGGTGAGCTACAGACGTTCAAGAGAAATAAGAATAAACATATTTTACATACCAATTGGTGTGAAATCCACAGCTCAGATCTTTGGTCTTTTCGGTGAT
>JGI24159J19872_10014145_pt1 | contig 10326 bp, 9 predicted proteins | sample Ectturendosymbi4_FD_19872 | JGI IMG/M metagenome (IMG submission 19872) | reverse complement strand
AGCACTGGAAAATGTTTACTTGCCCACCACATGGCCACAGAGTCTGAGCTAATGTTGCGCAACAATGGGTTGTTACATCATAATGTAATAACTGCTGCAGGCCTACTGTCCTAAGCACAATGCTGGTAAACAACTCTAGTGCTGTACATCCACGTGTTTTGCGAATTTTTGAGCTGATTAAGTTCATGTGCTTTGCCTCAACACTCAGTTACCCGCACGAACAATTTCTCAACCCGCACCCGCACCAGGTTCAACCCGCCCCGCCCCACAGCAAGTTCAACCCGCACCCGCACTCGCACGCAAAGCAGTGCAGGTCCCCGCACCCGCACGCAAAGCAGTGCAGGTCCCCGCACCCTCCCCGCAAATGCGGGTACCCGTAACCCGCGCGGGTTAACCCGTCCCGCACAGGATTCTAGTACACACCTTAAAGGCAAACGCATCAGTTTAAAGCCAATTTGCTTGAAAAGTTGCTGTACATCTGAAAAATCCAACGCTAGTTACCATAGCAACCGTAGATAATTTTCCCTGTCATGTTCTCATCAGGTTTAATTTCCCACGAGTTCATATCTTGAATTGTTTACATGAGCATAACATGATTTCGATAAAAATAATGAGTTATGTATTCAGATGAAGCTTCTTACCAGCGCTTCTTGCTGATGTATTCGACTTGAGATGACATGACCGGTCTAGCCCTAAACATTTGTAGCGTTATGTTCAAAACTGCATTTAGTTCGGGGGAACACCCTCAACCGAGAATTGTACTTGGTCTGGTGTTTGTAACAACAGTGTTGCAGGAAGTGCAACTGTCGGCTTTGATGGGTGGAGACCAGTTTTACCAATTAACTTGTTTGGTAAAGCGCGCTTTTTTATTGATGCAAACAGGTGACATACTGATCATTGTTGGAACTGGAGAAGCGAAGAAGGTTGGCGTCGAACTGGATTCCATTAATCTGTCAATATTTTCTCACAGGTACTTTCTCATTAGTCCGATTTTAGATTTGAAACGTGCGTTTTTGAAGGTTATTGTTGTGGTTTCAATGGAGCTCTTCGCTCTCCATGACAACAGCGCATTGAGCAACCCTGGATTTAATTCATGCCGTTGTCGATACCCCCTGCAGCTCGCAGAAGCAAACCAAAAACAGTTACAAGCGATGAGAGAAGAGGTGGACTCCTGAGCCCTGCCGTAAGAACTTGATTTAAACTTGCAGTTACATCCACAACGTCAAAAAAAAACGCTGATAAGCTCGAACTTCAAGCATGGCAACTGTGCAGGTAAAACCAGTTGTAGATGGAAGAAACCTTCCAGATACATCTTAGGTGAACTAGGAATACTGGGTTTCCTGAAAGAAACAAGTTAGAACATAGTTTTATTTTTTGCGTACGTGGGGGGAAAGTTGGTATTGGTCTTGGACGAGCGCTGTCTGTGCGATTGTGTGTTAACATTGGCCCCCTCCACTGGGCCTCAAACCGCAAGAGCCGAGTACAGGACCTGGATACCGTTTTTTTTCCCGTTTCTTTCTTTGCAGGCACGGACAGAAATTGGAGCATACGTGTTCTGTCTTGTTCGGTTGGCGAACCATGTATTTTACTTGTAGCACATAAAATAACAGTAGAGACAATTCTTAATTAGCTTCACCCCCCATGCAACTCATAGCGCAGTTGNCCAGTAAAACCNTTCTCTGAACGCCATTTATAACAGGCATGTTGTTGGGGGGTCAGGGCCACAAAATGCACTCGCGGTGCTTGTTCCACGTCGTGTGTGGTAGTGATGTCATCGCTGCTGCGCGTCATACGTAGTAGTGATGTCATCGCTGTTGCGGTCATCGCGCAAAGAGTTTGCACCAAACCTTGTGACGTTCTGCTCGCCTGACGTGTGCTAGTATACATGCTTCTGCGTAACGTTAAAATATCCATAAAGAATATTTGCTGGTAAATCGGTCGTGTTGTCAAACCTGAAGACAACTGATTGGAGCGGAGTTGTTCAAATCGCCACGTCATCACAGAGCGGCAGGGGTGTTGGGTGATTATGTCTGAGGACACAGCAGTACTGGCAGCTATTTTATGTCATTCTTGATGATGGTAACCTTGAGCAATCGCAGGTCAAGTCGTAGTTGTTCAACGGTCACCCACTTGAGAAACCACATAACGTAAAGTTTGTAATGCGGTAGTTTCCCAAGTCTTCAAAAACGTATTCGTAGTATTAAAAACTTGCAGATACGCGCTGCGTCTTCGTGACTTCACATTCTGTTTAAATGTTGGTCGTTGACCTTTCATCAACCTTAATTATGCTGGCAAGCGTAGTGAATGCTCCCAGGGTGGTTGGGAGNGCGCTGACTCGNACCCGCAATTGCTCAGTGCTGCATTTTTTGGACTTATAATTGACATATTCTAATTCATTATAAAGCATATAATGACTGCTCAGCAGCCACAACTCACAAATTTTCTTTGACAGATTCATGAGCATAGCGGAGCAGATGGGGAGGATCCTGCAGAGAACTTCCATCTCAACGAATATCAAGGTGGTTACCGTTGTTTCGGTCGTTTTCAAGAATCTGGAGAAATTTTAAGATGAAGTTGAACGTAAAATCTTTGCAATGTTTGTAACTGAACTGCAGTTAAAAAATTAGCTGTTAATTCGAGATAGAACTTTCCCCGGTTGTTTCTGCTATAAATTTTATTGCCATGTAGCCTCGCTTCACTTAGTAGCGTGTGAGCTGTGGACGTCTTGCAATTACAAAGCGTGTTTTACGCCCCACCAATGGTTTGAAACAGGGGTTCGCATCCCGGGGTTCGCGAACCCCCAGGGGTTCACGGGAAGATTTCCAGGGGTACTTGGATGGCAGTTGAGTTNTCATGCATTGCTATTTTTTAATATCCTATACAAGAGGAAAATGCGTGCCGGTTGANAACTCTGCGTAGATTTTGAAAGTGTTTGAAATAAATANTTTTGTTAATATCCTTTGTAATACCATTTATAATTGTTAGTTACTAAGTGTTAGTCAACATATTNCCACTTAATTTAGTGTCAGCATACTGGGAGTTCGGGTTGATTGTTTTATCACTCGGGGGTACTTAACGGGAAAAAGGTTGAGAACCCCCGGTTTAAAAGAAACAATAATGCAGTGGTTGGTTGGTTGATGTTGTGCATGGAACATGGGGTACGTTTGTCATGCTTCACTGTACGCGACTAATTTTAAATTTACAAGAAAATGAGTTTTACAAATCTTGCTAAATCCTAGTACTTACAAAAATGGGATTGTTCATATATTTGTTAGAAAAGTGTGCCTGGAAAAGAAGAGCGAACACTTAGGATTAAGTGATGACGGGATTTGAAACTATGCCAATGTTGAATTTATTTACTGTGACCAGTAATTTCAGACAGTTTCACCTGCGTTTATATGTATAGCGCTTTTGAAAACGAGATTTATCATGCTTGCAGAAGTTNTTTAACAAATGCATCAGACTGTTTTGAAACCATGGTACAAAACAGAACCTGCCAAGACAGAGACGAATAAAGCAATCGAGCAGTGCAGGTTGAGTTCATAGACATCGGAAAAGCGAAGTGACTTTCTGAAAATTGTGAGGATGGGAGAGAAAGGTGTCCTTCTTCCGTTCTAGATAGATAGCCCTGGAAGAATCAATTGTTTCGATTATTCGTCAACATTACTGATTGTCATTGCGTTTCAGGAGCGTCTGGACTTCTCTTGTGCCCTCTTCGGGCCAGACGGTGGCCTCGTTTCTAACGCCCCTCACATACCGGTCCATCTCGGTGCAATGCAAGAAGCTGTGCAATACCAGGTAATGACCACGCGCTGAACTAATGCCAGTCTTTTAGTTTCTATGATATTTGTGTTTCATTTAACATGATTACACGTTTCATGCCTGTGTGTTTAATTTTTCGCTTTTTATTCTCGTTCCCAGCCAGCTGCTTACCACAGGGTGGCGCTGCTGATCAATGAAAAACAAACGAAAAGTTTATCCTGAAAACTCTTGCATTTTGAGTGAAGGCCGCAACACATGTGGGTTGTTTGGTGTCACTGTTTCCAACCGTTGTGCTTTACTGACCGGGAGCGTTTTGTGTCTGGACAGATGAGGCAATTGGCGGGAGTCTTGAACGAAGGTGACTGCATTTTGTCCAATCATCCTTCCGCTGGCGGCAGCCATCTTCCTGATCTGACCGTTATCACACCGGTTGGTGCGCATCGGTGTGAAAATCAAAGTCTGGGCATATACTTTTTTGACGTTGCGCTTTTTCGTAGGTGTTCTCACCGGGCCATGCCAGGCCCATATTCTTTCTGGCCAACCGGGGCCACCACGCCGATATTGGTGGCGCCACTCCAGGTTCAATGCCCCCCCACTCTACATCTATCCTCGAGGAAGGAGCTGTGTTCAAATCGTTTAAACTGGTCAAAGGTGGAATCTTTCAAGAAGAAGGTGTTTTTGCATTTATCTTTTTAGTCGAAAAATGTTGTACGATTGATGTATTTGAACGATGCATCATTAAAGATTTCTTAACATTGTTCGCAAACTGAAGCTGTTTTGATGCAAGACAAGGTGATATAAAACTTTAAAATTTTGCGTTTTTAGTATTGAAGCAGAGTCCTGTGCTGAGGCAATCTTTATCAAAACTTTATTGGTTTCACACTGTATAAAGGCAATTATTTTTTTTCAAAGCGTTCACAAGGTGTACCAGGCTTTTCGGAAAGGCTATTTTCCTTAATATTTTCTGTTCCTGCAACAAGCGCGTGCGGTTTTAGATAAACTTGCTAGGAAAGTCAATAGCAGCAAGTTCCGGAGATCTTGTTTGACAGAAACTGGAACTGATTCTTTTTTTATTACTTTCATCCTTTAACAGATGACGCTTTTTTGTTACAGAGCTTGTCGCCGCTTTAAACGCTCCATCAAAGTTGCCCGGATGTTCAGGAACAAGAAATCTCCATGACAACCTGGCTGACCTGCGCGCTCAAGTTGCTGCCAATCAGAGAGTGAGTTTGTCTCCATTCGTACAGAGAAAACGTTTTGGAAGAGTTAAAATAAATTCCCACACAAGGGTAGCGGCGAATGCACATGATACGGTCAAAGCGATACTTTTTATCTTTGACGTAATTGTTCTTAGCAAAATCCATCTGCTCTTAAAAAGTAGGTCATCCCCAAGATTAGATCCTCTTCATCACCGAAATTCTTGAGGATGCACTTAACGTTTTGTAGCAACTTAACAGATTGGTTACTGTTGCAATTTGAAACTTGCGCAGAAAGTTTTATACGTTTTCTCCGACTGGAAAATATATGAAATAAATTCGCACAAAACATATCCTTTTCATCTCAGTTTTGATGCTGGTCAGGATTTGTTGACACTTTGTTTCTTCACCTCAGTCATCGTTTCAAATTTTTTATATTGGAGCGAAAACATTTCAGGGAATACATTTGGTGAACGAGCTTATCGACTCGTATGGCATGGAAGTGGTGCAAGCATACATGTCGCACATACAAAACAACGCCGAACTGGCCGTGCGTGACCTTCTGCGTGACGTTGCCAAACGATTCAAGCGTGACAACTCGACGTCAGAGCGGACAGTGACGTTGGAGGCGGATGATAGGCTGGACGACGGTTCGACGATAATGCTTCGGATCGATATAAATGCGTCAGAGGTACGGACAACTGCTACTTTGATCTTTTTTTGCCAGTGTATTTTTATGAGCGTTTCAAAATGTTTTGTGAGTGTTTTTGAATTACTAAATATGTTAAACATTTGACGAAAATGCTGACGTATTTGTTGGTTTCTCAGGTTACACATCTAGGAATATGTATCTTGTATGTTTTTGCAGCTGTTTGTGCCTTATCTTGGTAGCTTTGACGTGATTGCTCTCTGTATTGGCAGTTCTATTGAAAGCAGTTATAGTTCGAGGCTAGCTTTATGTGTGCCACACACGAGCCCAGATACTTGTTGGTTTGGTAAAACGCAACATATCCTGAAACAATCACACTACGTAACATGTCCGGCCCTCGAAGCTTATGTGACCCTGTGGCAAAAAAGTTTGGAGAGCCCTGGTGTAGACATCGTTTTGTTTGCTGCATGGCTTGCGAAACCTTCACGGTGATGGCAACTGGCATTTGTTGTTGTTTTTTCCAACTCTTGCTTCCTCATGGCAGGGTTCAGCCGTGTTTGACTTCAGCGGGACGTCACCCATGGTCCTCAGCAACTCTAACGCACCTCGAGCGATCACTCTCTCTGCGATTATCTATTGTTTACGGTCAATGGTCGGTTATGACGTACCCCTGAATCAGGTGAGGTTGGCGGCTGTTTGTTTCGCCGAGGTTCAAAGTCGCAGACAACTGTGAGTTCACTTCTATCGTTTCGAGTTAATCCTTTGCTGTGTCTGCTTGCGGAGGCAATAGATTGATAATAATCTGTGGAAGTTGAAATGTCCGCACACGTAACCATCTTCTGACGCTCCGTCGAAGTTGTAACAATGACTCAACGCATTTCAGTTCTGATTAACAGGGTTAACTGGGTCTCGAACAAACAGTCATAAGAACTCTTTGTAGATTTGTTTGTCACAACAGCGACTCTTATCTTAAGATTGTGTCTGCCGGTGACTCAATGCTAATCAATCGCTCCGTTTCTTGTCATTTCCCGATGATCTTCCGAGAAAAAGATCAGCGATAGTTTTTGACGCACGAGGTTTACGACCATTTATTTGCTGATGAGCTTCTAGTCAAGTCGGAAAAACTTTCACTTGAAAAGGGGGGTAGTCGCTTTCAACAAACCCTTCAAGGATTTATGGCCTTGTTTGTTCCCAGGGTTGTCTGAAGCCTGTCCGCATAATTATCCCCAAGTGGTCGCTGCTCGATCCTGAAGAGAACGCTGCTGTGGTTGGTGGAAACGTGACGACGTCACAGAGAGTGGTCGACGTCATAATGAAGGCTTTTGAAACATGCGCAGCATCGCAGGTGAAACGGTGTTTGATGCAACAGACCTGACCTCCGAGTTCTGCATAGAGATGAACAGTAATGAGTGGGCTTGCTTTAATAAAATATAGTTTTTTTTTCACTGACTGAAAAGCTCTGATCTTGGGGGTGTATAGCGCAAGACCCGTGATTTCTGAAAACGTGCGCCACGAGCTAAACAGATGGACTGATGTAATGTCAGGGGGGACGTGGAAGCTTATTTCCACCATATGGTTTTGGCCACATGTAGTTCTTGTAAAGTAAAGTTGATATTTACATTAAATAGTTTCTATATTTTTCTGAGTGCCCATTCGTCGGTACAACTGACATGACGAGATAGCTGGACAAAGCAGTTTGGGTGGCTTGGAGCAGAAATAAAATCAGCCCATTCTTGGCCAAGGAACTTGTGCTTTTGCAGCAAATGCCAATACATTTCTTCAGATAAAATATTGTTTGGGTAAAAAAATGGATTCATTGCAGAATAGAGTGAAAGCAATATTGATTGCCAGGCATGCCGCAATAACTCAAAAGTGATTTTTTGCCTTCTGTTTCATACAAAAGTAGTTCCACTGGTCCCAATGTAGTTCAGTTTCTTGAACACCATCTGTCTGATGGTTTGGACATTGTCTATTTAAAGATGGCGTAGCTGAGCGTCGGCATAGCAACCTGCCGATATCGTTTCCTGGCCAAACAACGAACGTCTAAGTTTAGGCACAACTCGAGCTTATTTTTATTTAATCGTTTAGATATCAGTATGTGATTCAAGCAGAACCTCTGTAATTCTAAAAATATATATTCCTGACAGGGCTGCATGAACAACGTGACTTTCGGTGATGCTGAAGTTGGTTACTACGAAACCGTCGCTGGAGGCGCTGGAGCGGTGAGAAAAGTTTTGCGTGATTTAACATCCATTCTAGTCTGAACTGCCGCCTGGTTGAATTTGTCTTTTCGAACTTTGTTAAAATGGCGATGATGTCATCATGATTGGTCTGAGATTTTGATGATGCAATACTTTTTTCCTCCACCTTTGTGGTTTAAGAAACTGAGAGAAAAACTGTTATTTTTTGTCAAATAAAGATTTTGTGAAAACTCGTCTCCACTTTGGTGTTTGGTCACGAATTTAATGGTGCGTCCCAAACATCACCGCCAGAAATGCCGCGAAATAAATAACCTGAGGATTAGTCTGGTGCTTGGTGATGCAGTCCTTCCACCCAATGTTGTGGATCACGATTGTGCTGCAATAGAGACGCTGGTTACACTATCCAGGGGTTAACTTGCTTCTGTGTTGCAGGGTGAGGGGTGGAATGGGAGGAGTGGGGTTCACACCCACATGACGAACACCCGCATCACCGACCCAGAAATTCTAGAACGCAGGTACACATTGCTCGCGCTACATTATATAACGGGAACATGCTTTCAAACGGAGCCCCTACGTTAGTTGTGTAGCATCGGCTCTTGCTTTGATTTGAAAGTTCAAGTCATTATCTCAACAAAAAACACCAATTTCCAGTTGGAAAATCAGCGCAATTTATAGAAAGCCGTTGGCAAGAAGTTCTAATGGTAGATCTGGTGTTATGTTTGTTTTATTAGATCTGCATCAGTTTGAACACATGCTTAGTTGTGCTTGCTTGCAGTTCCATCCACTTTCTGGTTGAGTTTGAGAACAATTTGATCAGTGTGATTTTGCGATTTTCCGTTGTTTTCTTTATTTCGCATCAGATACCCGGTCATGCTTCAGCGCTTCGAACTCAACCCTGGGAGCGGGGGCAGGGGGATGTTCAGTGGGGGAGACGGCGTGGTCAGGGAGATCATGTTTCGCAAAGACCTCGTCCTCTCAGTCCTTTCGGAACGCAGGGTGTTTTCTCCTTACGGTCTCAACGGTAAGCAGCGCTCTGCTGCTGGTGAGGTTTCCGAAAACCTCCGAAAGTTTGCGAGTTCTGCACTGTCTGCTTTGTTTCAGGGGTCTCAACTTTTTTGTCAGAGGGTCACATCAGAGTTATTACACAACAGTTCGAGGGCCGGACATCTCACATAATCTGATTGTTTCGGGACATGTTAGATCCTGCAAAATCAACAAATTTTTCGTAAATGTATTATTTTTTCATTATTGACAAAATGTCTTCGCGGGCCGGATTTGGCCCACGGGCCGTAGTTTGGAGGCCCCTACTCTGTTTTGATGTGACACCAGCTTTACGCCTAAAATAAAGCTTGGGCGATACATTTCTTCTCCGTGCTTTGAAAACCAAATTTCTCTTTGCGTAATATATCCTTGCAGGTTTAACGATTACGGATGTCCTTTCGAAACTGAACTATTTATTGGGCAGCTTTGATGAATTTTTTGTTTAAAAAATGTTTTCCGCTATAGGAGGTGAACCCGGAAAGTTGGGATCAAATCTTCTGTTGCGTCACAATGGTCCCGTGATAAATTTAGGAGGGAAGAAGTCTGCCAGTGTAAAAGCAAAGGTGAGTCTCTGCCTTATCGTGAAATTTCTAATAATTTTATTTTCCTCCAAGTCATGCGCAAATGCTTGCGTCGTTAAAGCGATCCGTTACTATTTGCAAATGTTGAAGATCGTGTTCGACCAAGCTAAAAACAGCTGCCAGTAAGACAGCCAAGAACTTTGTTCGGGAAGGGCCAGTCAATGACGTCGTCAGTCACTGACGTGGTCTTGAGTCCGACTGTTACTGTACTTTCGTTTATTTTCAAACAGCTGAAAATTGATGTAAAGCACCAGTAAAAATTCTAGCATGTTTGTTTCGGGGGGTGACATGGCCTCTTCCAGTCGTTGATCCAGGACAGGAGTGTCAAACTCAAATACGCAGTGGGCCAAAATTTCGAATTAGGACAAAAACGCCATTTGTATTTATTGAAAAAATCTTCTTCCACGCGAGGTCAATGTGGCCTATGTGACGTCACAAACACTGCAGGGTTCTGACTCAATAGACGCGCCTACACACCAGCAGAGCATTCTGGGATCTAACTAATGGTACATCCGCTGTGTAATACCGTCGGAACAGCTTTAGCAATCATTTGTTATTGCTTCGCGGGCAAGTATTTCATATTGCGGGCAAGGTTTGGCCCGCTGGTCTAGAGTTTGACACCTATGATCTATTCTAGGACATCTGTCGGATTTAATTTTGAATGCCCCAAAGTATGAATGGCGATTCGTTGCGAGCGAAATCATTGTTGCGTCATAAAGTGAGGTTGCTTTCGACGTTTGGGATATTGAAGAGAAGCACGACGGAGACCTTTTACTCGTGGAGGCCTGTGCCTGGTGTGCAAATGCCTTTCATTTGCTGAGAGCTCGATTGCCAGAGGGGGACGACGCTGTGCCTGCACGACCCGTCCCCACACCCTGCTGTCAGTGGCGTGACTG
>JGI24159J19872_10014141_pt1 | contig 10328 bp, 13 predicted proteins | sample Ectturendosymbi4_FD_19872 | JGI IMG/M metagenome (IMG submission 19872) | reverse complement strand
TCTAACGAATGAGCCCAAGTCAAGCGCGGAAGAACGCTTGCTACGAATGATAATTTTTGATTCAGGTCACCTGCAACATGAATGCGAAAGGCCAGACATGGAACGACAATACTTGAACACTGACAAGGCCAAACGAAATGAGCCCGAGTTAACAACCTTCAGTGAAGTGGTACAAAGCAAACAAGCTCACGTTCTACAACATAAATCGTAGCCGGAGCCTTGGGTCGAGCCCGAATGCCGGAGTTGCCACCGGTCGAAAGCGCTTCAGGGTACAGTCTATCGTCTGACCCAAACTTTGCGTAGCTTCGGAGGCTCCAACACTAGCCTCCGAAAATCTTGAACATGTGGCTTAGTTTCTGCGAATATCTCGAGGCGGCTGACGCTTATAATTCGCGTGACTAGCAACGCGTTTCAACTGATCAACGAATGAACTTAGACCAACACAGAGTTTGCCGCTGATGGAGCACAATAAGTTTTAATGCTGTGCAGTTGACTGCCACAGTCGACCTACGGTAGAAGACAGATGCACGTAACGAAAACCTTCAGGAACAAAACTCGAATGTTTCCATCAATTGAATAGAAAGTGTAGGCTGATTGCTCGAAAAGCAATGATATTATTATAGAAATGACTAGCAGGATAAACTTCTTGCTTTATAAAAATAAATTTAGAGTTCATTTTCGGATTTTTAACCCTTCAAAGAACATTGTTTAGTTCTTATGAGAAGTTCTGACGTTCACCCCCCTACGTTCCAGATGCCCCCCATCGGTGTGGCCCTGCTGAAAAACCACCGCCAGACGGCGCGCTTGCTGGCCGACAACAACGCCGATGCGAACTTTCGGGACGAAAGAGGTCGGAACCTCCTGTGCCGTCTGCTGGGGGAGGAGGCGTTGACATGGCAACTGGTCGATAAGGTCACGTACATCTTGGAAGAGTACAAGCCTGAAGTCAATGCACAGGACGTGCTGGGAATGGCAGCTGTATGGGTTTTGTGTGTTGTGTTAATGGACTTTTGGTGATGTTTTATGGAGATAATAACTACTCTTTTTGATCTACTGAGTATATTCTAGTGAGATTACTGGCTGTCTGGCAGAGCTAACCTGCTTTTTGCAAGTACTGGAAATTTGCTCTCTTTGTTCCTCACTACAGTAATTCTTTTTTGTACAAGTTTAAAAATAAAATAGCAAACTTCAAGTGAATCAATTTTAGGAAGAAGAAGAACAGTAGTGGTGTTGGAACTCGCAGTTATGCTTTAAATTTACTTGAAATTATTTGTCGCACCACCCACCACTTCATGTTGAGGAACCGTTGGAACGTTGTTTCTGGATTAAGAGCAGCAAGCAAGCTGCTAGAAGTGAATTTGGGGCGATGTGAGAGTTTAACCGCTGGTTGATGATTGTTTCAGATCCACCACCTCGCTTCAAACTCTGTCAGGTCGGGGAAGGGCAAAACTGTAGACACCGAGTGTCAAAGAGTCAGTCTCTCGTTGGCTGAGATGCTGATGGAACGCAACGCTGAATTGAACCTGGCCGACTACAGGAGGCGATTGCCTCTGTTCTTTGCAGTTGAAGACGTAAGTGTGTCGCAAAGCGGGTGTTGGTTGCTTTAATTTTGTTGTATCAAAGCGAATGTTTGCCTAAAAGTTGAAGAGCGTGCAGTGTACTTGTGAAAAGTCTTCATCAAAAAAAGGGGGGGAACTATTTATGTTACTGCAGGGGAGTAACTGGCTGATCGGGCCTCTATTTTGCTTCGCGTGACAGACAATATGTGATGTCATACGAAGCAGACGTCGGAATAAGTGAAAATCCGACGCTGTTTTTGTTGTTGTTGTTGATGGAAAAACTGTGTCTGTCGTTGCCGGTAACCAAGCAACCTCCCTCACAACGTAATATCAACCTTTTTAAACTTCAGATGAACGTGGCTTTGGTCGAATTGTTCGTTCGGCGAGAGAGCCACTGTCCTCGGAGCACAAATGCCACCGGTGACAACATTCTGCACATGTTGGCCAAGAACTGGGATCAGGGTAACATGGCCGACGTCGTCCTCGGCCTCGTCAACACGGTGAGAGGTTTATTTTGTTCTATTCGTGTTTCTGGCTCGGTCCTAAAAGCAGGGATTGTGCAGCATTCACGTTCGCGAAAAATGCTATGGCGTCTATTTTTCGAAAAACAATCGAAATTTTTTCTTGTTTATGGGTCGGTCCTAAGTTTGTCATTAACCCCCTCCCCCCATACGCTTTGCAGACGGCGCAAATGGTCCAGGAATCTGCCGCGAGACGCAACAAGTACGGCTTCACTCCCCTGTTGCTGCTTGCCAAGGCCATTGCTGACGTAAGTGATGACGTGTTCGGCACGCCGTAGTGCAGAACGACGGCCAGTGACCGATTGCTTTGTATTTGCAGCACGCTCAACCCTCCGGGGAGAACAACGAGGCTGCAGAAGTGGAAAGCAAAAAACTGGTTAGTTTATTGTTTTCAGGCGTTTTGCGTGGTCGGCACCAATGCAGAACTTTTGCGACGCTCTTCTTTGCAGCAAAAAAAGCTGGAGGATCTCGCGTGCCCTCTGCTGGAGGCTCTTGTGCTTGCCGCTAAGTCTGACGTGAGTTCCATCAACACCAAGACGCGGAAGAATTACCGGAACGCTGTGGATGATGGAAAAACTGCTGCACACTATCTCAGCAGGGCTGTGGCTGATAAGGTGGGGGGCGTGGTGAGAAAAGAAAAACGATCAGTCCAGTTCGTTGGACAAAGAAGTAAGGTTTTGTAGCATTATCAAGCAGTGGTTCTCAAACTTCTTTCTGTGATATAACCATTGGGCAATATTTTGGCTACCAAGTACCCCTTGACTGTAATCATGAGCACAATGATAGAATTGTACCTATAATTGCTGTACTTTGCGTTAAAATTTCGTTATGAAAAAACTTCGTGTACCCCTTTGAGCACCTTTGCGTACCCCCATTTGAGAACCACTGATCTATTGCGACTAAAGCAGTAAGAGTTGTTTTTCGAACAACGACTGGTGAAAGTATAACTGGACCTCCAGTCACAATTTGTGTCTTTTATGTCTTGTCATCTACAAAGATTGCGCTGTTTTGATAAAGTTCCAACCTCCGGTAATTGTGCGTCGCTGCAGAAGAAACTAGTTGTTGATTGTGCAACTGTCGGAGTGTAGTCGAGTTTTGCAGCAGTTGTCGATTCATCTACTGGTTGTACCCCCCACATCAACCCCAGCAGTGGCAAGTGCACTGCGACAATGCTTTGTTGCTATGGCGACTTGTCAGGACGGACAAAATTGCCTCTGAATTTGTTAATGTTTGTTTTTGGTCAATCATTCGCGCACGCATCAACGAATAAGTTGTGTTTTCCGAAGTCAATGTCTCTCAACATTTTGCGAGCTAACTTGACAGTTAAGTAATTTAATCAGAATGAAACAAGCCACTAATCCTGGTGCCTCGCCAAAGCTTCTGTTTTGGTTTAAATTTATGTTCAGCTGCCCATTCACTGTAGGAGTCCGCTCGTGCGTGTCCTCGTTGCGAAGGCTGCATTCTCGTTGTGACCTCACAAAAACAGATTCATTGTTGGCTTGCAAAGACTTTACACATTAATTGCGCGATTAACTGATTTTGAAAAAGCACGAAATATTTTCGGGTTTAGCCCCCAAATTAGCGGCAGGTCTTAAAAACCAACGCTGTATTACTTAATTCAGGTCATACTGCCAACCCTGCTACAACGCTGACGATATTTTTTTTCTACAGGAATGCAAGGTACTCGCTTGCTTGTTACGTCACAAACCGAAGCTGGACATTCTCGATTACCAGGGAGGGTCGCCATTGGTAACGGCGCTGCTGAGTCGCAATTGCAGAGCGGTGCAAATGCTCCTGGACGCAGGGGCGCAACCAAACTTCTGCTCTGGCAACAAGAAGCACACCTACCCCGCGGCCCCCCTCATTCTGGCTGTAGCAGAGCACGGGTGAGTGGGAGCGTTGTGGGTGGATTTACCCAGAGACCAGCCCCCGACTTTTCTGGTTGGCCGTGTTATTTCTTTCACACTTCATTTGCTTCGGAACATGCTGCGGTTACTTCGGGTCACGCACACACAAGTTACTTTGGGTCACGCGCATGCAAGCATTCGTATGGTTTATTGATAATAATTCCATGCGCAATTTTAAAACACGAAAAAGTAAGTAGCACTTCGTGCAGCAGTTGTGCTTTAGTCACTTGTTTCTGTCATTACCCGATAGTATTCACGCTGTCTAAGCTCTTGCTCGACAGTTCACTGCCTCTCTTTGCAGTTCGGGGGATAGCAGTTTGCTCCCCGCCATACGCGCCCTCTTGCGGACAATATCGGACATCAAACTCGTCCCCCCCGACCCGCGAAATGGACGAACTGCTCTGATGTACGCTGTCGAAAAGGAGGAAGGTGAGAGTGCTGTGTGTGTTGGTCGACGCAGAGGATGAGCTTATGAAATAAACAGTTTATCTTTAAGGTTACGAAATTGTTGATAGCTAGTGTTTCAAGAAAGTCTTTTGCGGTCTATACGAAAGATTTGGTTGGCTTTGAAAAATCGTCGTATTGATTTATAGGTTTACTGACAAGTTACGCTGTAAGCTTGCTGCAAAAAATCCAAAACTAGTTAGTGACTTTGCATTGGCACATGACCTTACGCCGTAGTACTCATTGCTAGTAATGTTTCAATGTTAAGTGAATGAGACGGGCGGATAATGCAGTAGCATCAAAGCTTTTCTCGTCAAAATAGTTGCTGAGATAGGCTCGAATGATATTTGGATTGCGACTATTATATTTGTTTGAGGATTCTTTCACTGCTTAGAAAAAAGCNGTTGTTCGCTTTGCGCCTTGAANCATGCTCCCGCTTCGTTGTCGTATAAACGATGTGANGCAGGCGGCTATTTTCGGCCACAAATCAGGGCCCGTATCTCGATTTTGTGGCCACCGGCCCAGACCACCTGATTGCGGCCGAATCAGGCGAATAATAAATCAGCAGAGCAAGCAGTTGGCTTGTTTCGGTTATTTTCACAGGAATCTAAACTTTTGTTCTGCTTTCAGAAATAGATCTGGTCAATGCATTGCTCGAGAAGCAAGCGTCCTTGAGCGAGACCGACTTCGAGGGCCACAGCCCCCTCCATCTGGCCGTCAACGCCAGCGGTCCAACGTCGGCCCTGTTCGACATAACCGACCTCCTGATTGAGAAAGGGGCCAGCTTGACCGCTGTCGACAGGGTTGGGAGGATACCGCTGCATTACGCCTACACTAAAATCTCAGAGCAAGTACCTCGTTCGTCCTGCACTTGTTCGCGCTTTCAATGAGGCATCTTCATTTTCGTAACAACCTTGTTTTTAATCTCTACGCGCATGTTGAAATGTTCATGTTTTTTTTTTTTTTCAAGAACCCAAATGTGCAATAATACGCAGTTTAGCGAAGTTGATGTATTATAGTCAGAATCGTGATGTCTAATTCATTGCTGTTGAAGAATCACTTTCCATAGATGCTTTTGGGAAAGTTTTTCGTTGTAGTGATTTTCACAAAAAGAACTTTCGTTACCAGTATTTGCTGTTGTAAGCAATCTTCTCGCTGTCCCCGAAAATCATGATCCAAAACAGTGGAAAATGTTAGGTAAGACTTGTTTCATGAGTTCCTCAATTTGCTCTCAAAGCTTTACCTTCCATTTGTCGCTTGCCGACGGTGTAAGACACAACGAACAGTTTTGTGCCTACTTTTATCTTATTTGTCGCCAGGGCTACTTAACATCCGACTTCACACCAAACGGATAGGTTTTTTTTACCAAGATTGAGTATTTCGATCTTTTTTGCTGCAACATGCAAATTTCCCGTCTCGTTTGGGTTGAACTTGCTTCAATTAAAATTTAAAAGTTGAAGTTAAACCATGAAAAAATGAAAGTTGGTTCCGCGATCGTCACTTTGCCCGTTCACGAACTCGCTCAGCGCACGAGTTGCAAGCATTTTACGTGGTTGACAATGGTGCTTGTTTCGTGTTGCGATTATCCGGTAATTCTCGCGAGCTGCTCCGTAGCTGTGGAAGAGATTAAGTCGAGGAATCATCAGCAACTAATTGAAGGGGAATGTTGTCGAATCAACGTGGTTTATTTGACAATAAGCAGTTATTAACAGTATCCGCCGATCATCTAAAAACATAAGAATAAAAGAAATTTATAGGATAATCGCTATTGGAACACAGGTTTTCAACCACACCTGTGCGTTTGTGTTGTGTGAACACACACGTGTGTTTGTGTTGTGTGAATACACACCTGTGTGTTTGTGCTGTACAGTGGCCGGGTTGTGTTCGTTTGACCTTCTTTTAAATGCTACGAGACTGACTCTCTTCCCTCGTCTTTTGTCCACGTATCTAGGGAGGAGGGCAGCGGCCAGGTGTGTGACCCCATCGAGCTGACCGCCCTGCTCACTGCCGGAATGTCCGGCGAGGAAGTGGACACCGCGGACGTTTTTGGCCGGACTCCCCTGCACGAGGCGGCCAGCCGTGGCGCCATGATTTGCTGCATGCACCTTGTGCAGCGCGGGGCCAACATCAACCGACAGGACTCGGATGGCAACACCCCCCTGAGTCTGGCCGTGAAAGAAGGCCACAATAGGTGCGTGATGTCATCGCTTTGTTGTTGCTAGGGTTATTCGCTGTTTTGTTTCAAACTTTACAGCAAACTGAACTCCATACGCGTTCCTAACTTGTACTGTGCACCTACTGCATTATTCATATCCAGTATGGCTGCGAGCGTAACGGTATACCCCAGGGGTGGGAAAACTACGGTCACCTGGCCCCGAGGTCATTTTGTGTGGCCCGTGGGGCAGCCACATGTACATAGATAGCACATAGTTCAAGTCTATGTGAGAGTAATTTCATCGATTTATTAGTATTCAGGTTGTTTTGTAAAACACAATGTCTATGTGTATTACAGTGTCAATGTGGAATGAAACAATACAAGGTTATAATAATATTATCAATAATTCATATTTTGAAACGTTAATTCAACGTGAAGTATACAAACGTATGCGGTCTCCGGTAGCAATAAAGTTTTCAATGTGGCACTCCTTAGAAAATGTTCCCCCACCCTTAGCTGGTATATACCTAAAAAGGCCTCAACTGGCGAGAAGTTATCAAGCTGGTGGCCACAAATTTGTTTTATTTTGATTCAGAACGTTTGCCGGTTGAGCTTTTTAAAAATCTATACACCGTCAAGTGTTTCCGTTTGAAATCGCGAGATTCATCCGCGAATAGCTTTACATGGTTTTTATTCGAATTCCGCGCATTCATGAAACTGTCACTTTCCGGTGCTGACGAAAACTGTGCATGACGCGAGTCTGACGTTGCAGCTGCGCCGTGATGCTGATCCAGAAAGAGGCAAACGTCAACACCTGCGCCGTCACCATTCCCCGCCCGGCCGACCTGTCNCGTGACTCGAATCCTGCTAGTGGCGCCACCAAGTGGAAGCTGAAGTCGTCCGTCGTTCCCGCTCCGAAAGCGACAAGCGAGCCTGTGTTCAAGGTGCGACACGCCGTGTGTTTTTTCTATGTGTTCAAGATGCGACACGCCGTGTCTTTTCTCTTTGTGTCCGAGGTGACGCCGAGTCCGGGTATATATTCGTTTATGTGAACGTGCAATTTCAACTGTNATCGGAACAGAACCGCTTCAAAAAAGAAAATGCACCCTCCGTTGCTTTTTTTTCAGGTCGTTGTCGAGAAAGGTTGGCAGGGAGTGACGTACGTCATGCTTGACCGCCTCGAGGCATGCGGAGTGAAATACGCCGCAGCGGTCGAAGTAAGTCGGCGACGAAATGTCGTTTGTGTCTTTGTAATGCGACTGGGTCAGTGCAGCCCAGGCAAGACCAAGCACGTGAGACTGTCTGTCTGTTGAGAGCCTCTGCTGAAACGCTATTGTCCTGGTGATGCAGTGGATAGTAAATGAGCGCCGTTCCCCTTTAAAGAAAGTGGGGGGTGACGTTCCTCCTCGAACGCAGCCCGATTGTTCATCCGGATCAACTCTCGAGCTGACGTAGCCATTCATGACGTATCAGCTTGTGCTTGGCAGCATCATAGTTGTATTGCTGAAATGGATCAATATACTTTAGCTTGTCTCACTACCCCACCCCCATGGTCTACGTTGCCCCCATGCACTCGTGTACTGCAATTCACATTGGGTTAACTTCTTTTATCACCTTGTGCCTGCACTGCGTTACAGGTGTAGATAAAGTAACTTGGTGCAGCAGTAATCCAGTTTTGATCTAGTCCTGCTCCGGTGAAATGGGGGTGCCTGGATTTGTCTCCTTTCACAACATCAAGTAAAACAATGGCTGTCTTATGTCGCAGAATTTGGTCGATTTCTAACGCGGGGTCAGTGACCTTTTGTTGTTTGCCGCAGTCGGCCATGCGTGCACGCAAGTACCAGGTGGTGCTTTCCCTGTTGCGAAAGCAGCGCGACGCGAGCAAGCTGTGCGAGAAGAACGACCTGAAACAGAATTTGCTTCACATTCTGGCCATCAACCGGCCACGCCACAGCGACGTCCTGACCAAGGTAAGACGCGGGCCTGTCCCGGATTTGGAAGCGGGTTCATAATGGTTTTGGCGCCAAAACCACGCTTACTTGTCTCTGCGTTCACGCACAGAGTTGGGAGGAAAGCGTATCTTTATATGCATGGCTGAAAAAAAACTTGTTACGGCGTATCAACCAATGCGCTTGACCAGTTGAACCAAACACGTGCTCGGTGCACATTTCCCCCCACGCTACCGCACCAGTTGCTAGCGCGATATCTCGTCAAGTCTCTACATGTTTAAAAGGCTGTGCAGTTTTGAGGTACTTTTGCTGCAGCCAGAACCATCCTCGTGTGAGTGAAATGATGGGACGTCATAGTATGAAAAAATTTGAAGTGTTACTTCGTCTGTTTGATTTTGCACAGTCGTCTTGAAGCCAATCCAAAAGCGCTGTTCCAAATGTCTCATCACAAAACTATCAAAATCTGCTGCTGTAAAGGTCCTGATGCTTACGACGTGTGTTGTAGTGGTTATGATGTGTGCTTTAGTGGTTACGATGTGTGTTGTAGCGTTTACGACATGTATTGTAGTGGTTACGATATGTGTTGTAGCGGTTACGACATGTGTTGTAGTGATTACGACGTGTGTTGTAGTGGTTACGGCGTGGGTTGTAATGGTCACTACGTGTGTTGTAGTGGTCACTACGTGTGTTGTAGTGGTTACGACGTGTGTTTTTTCAGGTTGCAAAGGTTCTTATCGAGCGAGGTGTACCAAGCTACACAAGGGACGAGTTCGGCTGCACCCCCCTGCACTATGCTGTGTTTACGAAGAACATCACACTGATCAAGTTCTTCATCGGTAAATGCTTCCCTTAAATCATGATGATACAGTGTGGAAGGACTTAGCTCACTGTTTTCCTCGTTTCTCTGAAGTCTTTTCATCATTTTCAGTCACACACTTCGTGTTAGCCACCAGAGATGAGCGAACTGTCATATTTTGCGATCCAGATTTAGTCCTGAATTTTTAAAACTCAGTCCAAGTCCAACAAACCGTAGTTCAAAACAAATTAAAAGTGTAAAGCCCAAGTCCAAATGAAGTCCTAATAATGCAGCTTTTCAGCAACAAAAATGACGCAATTCTTTTCCATTAACTCAGTCCAAACCCGGCCCTGATTATAAATTTTAAAGCGATTTACGGTCCGGATCCAACGAAATCCGAAAATCGTTGCATTCCGAATCCAATCTAATGCTCATCTCTGTTGGCCACCTCGCCGATCTGGCGTTGCCTGCAGGTCACCCTCGCGTGTTCTTCTATCGTTTGATCGTAAGTGTCTCCAACTGTGGGGGGGCGTGCTTTCGCCGTGCGCCTGTCTTTTGCCTGACGTAACTTGACACCACTCTGTCCGCAGACCGCGATCCGCCCTCGTTCCGTGGTATGATCGCGCTCACTGATCAAGCTGAACGAAACGCATTCGCATCGCTTCTGTGGAACCCCGCCATCGGCGATGACGTCACTGTCAGCATCCTCAAGTAAATCAGTTGAACTTGTTCTTTTTTGTGCTGTTTTATGTTCAACTGAAAAGATGAATGTCATGGTGGTCTCCAAGGGCACATGTTGTGCGGGAATATGAAAGTTTTGCGACCAAATGCAGTTTTGTTTCATAGATGAGTGCCGACTGAAAGGTAAACGCTCAGACATCGACGATAAATACCTTATTAGCTTTCCAGACATATCGTTTCAAATTCCATCCAAGAGCGCACAATATTCAGTGGCAATTGACAGATTGAGATCTCTGCTTTCATAACCCCCCCCCCC
>JGI24159J19872_10014137_pt1 | contig 10331 bp, 5 predicted proteins | sample Ectturendosymbi4_FD_19872 | JGI IMG/M metagenome (IMG submission 19872) | reverse complement strand
TACAAGGCATTGAAGCCGGCGGAATCACAGGGTTACAGACACTTTTTGCAACTGCATTGAAGACAGAACCATAGGATTACAGACACATTCTTAACACCAAAGTTAGCTAACACGTAACACTTGTTACAACACTACTGCGGAGTAGGGCGCTAATTCCTAAATTGGTCGAGTCTAGGTAAGATGCGTAAGCATTGTGGCATGACACGCCATCAATCAAACGGATACTGCAAAGTTCGATCATTAATTCGGAGAGTAAAATGTGATTATAGTGTTCAAAGAATAGGGACGAATACAAACAATCTGACTGCATCAAAGCACGTAACCATATGTTGTTAGATTTTCTGCATGTTTCGAGAAACAAGTACGTGTATTTTCGTAACAGAGCCTGACAGGAAGGAATGTTACATTGAACCTGGTGGCAACTAACACTCGCTCTCTAGGGCAGGTTGTATAGAGCTCTGCATCCAAAATTATATGCCACACGCAATCTCTGCATGCATGACTTCCTGAAATTACACCTTAATTGTGATGCATACATGGGCGTACAAAAGGAACGAAAAAGTACGTTTTTAACTGCATTTGAACATCGGGAAAAGGAGACTCGCAGCTTGCTTGCTGCACAATTTTGATATCGCAGTTGTCTCTGAATGTCTTTGTTATCTGAGAGCTCAGTAGCCAATACAATCCCCAGATATTTGTATTGGTCAACAGATTTTACGTACTGACCACCCAATTTAAATAATGGAGTTTTCAAAGATTTCAAAGATCGTACTTTTACGTTAGAATTTCATTATGGAGAAACTTAAATTAGTCAAAAAACTTGTCTACCTCTTGGAGCACTTTTTCTTACTCCAAAGGCAGCGCGTGCCGTACCCCATTTGAGAACCACTGGTTTGTAAAATGCAAACAAGTAACCTGACGTAAAGGGTTAGCAATTTTCGAATCCATACTTCAAAAGAGATATTGTAGGAAAAATTCCAGTGTGTGCATATAAGTAAGTGTTATCATTTTTTCTCGGCAAAGGAGAACATAGCTATTATGAAACGATAACCCAACTTTTGAGAAATCTTTGCTTTCCATANTTGGATTCCCAAAGGTTTGAAAAATCTTGCTTGGAGTATGATATTTAACGTGATACCATCTATTGTGTTCAAAGTATTAAGCTTACAATACTAAAGATTAACTGACAGCAAAACAATGCAAATTCTGCTTGACTTTCTTTAAGTATTGTTTCTGAAAAAAATTTAATCTATATCTTTTTTTGCAGAGTCTTGCCAAAGAACACAAGAGCTGTAAGCTACAAATAAGTATCATTTAAACTGCTTCACTAATATATTCTATATCATCAATCACATTAACGTAGAATTATTTGTTTTTTATTTTTTTATTTCTAATATCCAATGCGTGTTTAGTGTCGTGTTTGCAAACCTACCCCATCTTCAACTCTTGCGCGATAGAGAGCATCTGCAAAATCTTAAATATGTTCATGGTGTTACGCAATTAATCTTTACAAATATGTAACAAATACATGTACATTATGAACTGAAGACACGTAAAATACGTGAAATCGATTTCCTAGTAAAACATTTTGCAAATTGATTCGACTGCGTCGCCCTTGTCGAGAATCACTGCTCGAAGGTCAATATGTGCAAGTCCGAACCATCACAAGTGACGAAAGCAGAGCACGACACAGATTCCATGAAAGCTCACAGCAAGCGTAGAGCCTTCATTTCAAGATCTTTTCGTTATCAACTCTTTCTAATCTTTCTTTGAATATTGATTTGGATAGAGTGTACGTTTTTCATTGTTGAAAAAAAAACTTTTTTCCAGATCATTTTGATGAAAGTCATAATTACTTTCAGTGCAATGCACGTTTCGTTGAACATATATCTTTTCAGTTGTATTCATTAGAAGTGGTCTACAGAACTGAACCACTTTTAGACAGAGTCGTTACCATAATCGGGATCCCTCTAGCGGACAGGTGAGTTTCTCTTTATTATAAATCCGTTTTTCAATGTATCGAAGATGAACAGGTGATACGTACGCGCAGCAGACGGTCGAGCTTTCGAGACAGCTTTATTTTCTCATAATATTTTTCCGGTTAGGTCTCGCTCCTAGCGTTGAGCGATTTGATATACACATGCACTGCACCAATGGCCCCTATATTTTGAAATTTTCAGCAAAAAAAGCCGCCCCCCTATATTTTGAAATTTTCAGCAAAAAAAAGTTGTTTTTTTAGTTTTTAGAGGGGAAAAAAATTTCACCACTTTTGCACCCCCACTGGAAAAATTTTAGAAAAATCCCCTACTGCCCCCCCCTGGAAAAGTCCTTCCGATGCCCATGACTGCACTTCTGCTTAATGGCTTTAAAATGCGTTTCTGTGATTTGTAATTTAACAGTATTTTATTTTCACAAGCAGGCCCGAACTTGGTTAGATACGATGAAGAGTTTGTTAATATTGGTCGTACCAATGTGATACAGTAAATCAAAGAAAAGGCTGTTTGAGCACTTTACGGCGTTTAAGTTACCATACTGTGAAAGGAATTGTTTACCCAAACATCCGAAAATCAGAACCAGGTGAAAATGTGCATGGTTGAGAAGTTAGGATTGCAGGCAATTCTTTACAGGTAGAACTAAGCCAGATCATTGCTTTGTAATGCTTTAAAAAGATTATGTTTGCCTGAAGTTTAAAAATACGGATATGTTTTTTCTTCGCCTGAAGCTTTAGCATGACGGTCGTTTAGGGCATCGATAGCAATAAAGCCGCGTAAATCAACAGACTGACTTGTAATTGTGACAAAAATGAATTTACCATTAATAATGTGAGAAAATGTATGTTTGTCATATTTTCATGGCCTTTTAATTGAATGCTTGAACAATTGAATGCGTCAATCACATTTCAGAAATTCTTAAATTTTTTGATGAACCAGTGTCAAAAAACAGAGTCGAATTGAATCCCTTAAAACTGTTCATAAACGCAAAAGAATTATGCATATATCATATTTGATAAACAGAAGATGCTGCTGACGAGCGGTCTACATCTCCCATCAACTTATGCTTATACAGTTTGTCAGTTTCTTTGGATTTTTACAGGATATCGATCAACCTTTTGGTGAATAACGATCTCGATAATTTCGCTTTTCATTTCAACCCTCGATTTAGCGATCGATTGCTTGTTCGCACTAGTATGGTCAACAATGTTTGGCAACGAGAAGAAAGATTCGTGAGAGGACCTTTCACTTGGTCAAGATACAAGTTCTACAAGGTAATGTATATCAAATCTGCATAAGATATAGTGTTGTGCAAAATTATGAACTCACCCAAAATTTTTCTGAAACTTTGAATTTTCATTGTTTTAATGACATTGGTAACGCAAACCATCATATAATACAGTCGCGCTCAAACGTTTGAGACCACCTGCCTAAAATCTGGATTTTTACAAGTTTGGAAGATTGCCTCATTTGCTTCGTGACATTGCTTTAATGTTGGAAGAAAATTGTTACACAACTGATGCTTCTATTATAACCTTCAGCAGTGAGCTTTCTAAAGATCTGGTTGTCTTGGAAGCAAGAAGTTTCAAAATTATCGCAAGTTTTGGTGCTGAAACTATGGGCAAAAAAGGGTGTTATCAGGTGTGAACAGGTCAAAAATCATTACATTGCATGCAGAAGGGTACTCAAAAAGGCAAATGTCTGAAAAACTGGTTGAGTCAAGACTGTAAGTGTAATCCATCTATAATACCTTCCTCCACTTTCAAGTGGTTCAATCGAGGTGAGACTTTGCAAAGGTATTTCTCTTAGTTTTCATGGAAGGTGCAAGTCTNTGTTTTCTTGCCCGTTTCTAGGTTCTGAGCCCAAGTTAATCACTGAAATGACGCTTTAAGGTAGATGCACTGACATCTGCACCTGTTAGCAACAAATCTGATCAAATATTTTTTGCTCAAAGTGGTGGCTGAGCGCACTACCATCTTCTTTATCATGTGATCATCTCTTTGACTGGTAACCTTGGGCCTACCAACCCTGCCCAAGTCCTGAAAACTACCAAACGTCTTGAATCTGGCGACTGTCTGATGGACTGCAGTCTTGCTGCACTTCCGTTTTCTGATAATGGCAGTTCTGAATACCTCTCTTTATGAAATGTAACAATTTTTGACCTCTATCCAACTGAAAACCCCCATTTTTGTCCATGTTTTCAACCGTAGAACTTGCAATAAGTTTGATGTTTTTTTGTTTCCAAGACAACCAGATCATTAAAAAGCTCATTCTAAAAGGTTTTAGTAAAAGCATCAGTTACATAACAATGTTCTTCTAACATAAAAATCAATGTGACGAAACAAATGAGACAATTTTCCTGACTTTTGCAAAATCCAAATTTTAGGCAGGTGATCTTAAGCTTTTCAGCGCGACTGTACATGTTGCGGAACAGGGACGCCGGAACGGGGGTGCATTACGGGGGCACTGCCCCCCTGACCTTTGAAAAGGGGGCAACGGGGAAACAGGTGCCCTTACATAACAGTATCATAAGTAATTTCATGATTTATGAAGATCAATTTGAAACCAATTTATTGCAGCTATTCGCGCACACCTAAAATTCAGAATGGTTTTCTATAATTTCTGTTATTAGTTTTGAGGTCAATATTGTTGCTAAACATGTAAACGCGAAAAGAATTACTATTTTGGCTATGGGCAGGGGCGCAGCCAGGATTTTTCTAAGGGGGGGCTGAAGTTATGGAAGCAAAGGCCTTGAAAAGGAAAACGTGCTTGCAATTAGAATAGTCAAGGAAAGCACATAATTTGTGGATAAACAATTAATTGACTGTTCTCACCACGAAAACTGGAGGTCCTTCCAACTAAACTGCCAACTTGTTTCTTTGATATTGTTTTCTGACGACCGCAAAACTCGACAAACTTGATTGCTTGTTTTAGCCGAATTTTGTTTTGATCTACGATTTGTTTTCAACTTTTGGAAAGCATATTTCTCACGTCCACGTTCCCTTTATTTTTGCAAAGTTTACGAAACGCATCAAACTTCTCTGCGCAAAACTTGTCTTCTTTCGTTTTTTCAAATTTTTGTGAGCTGATTTACTAACGTACCAAGGGCCTTAGCTGACAACATCAGGTGCAAACGCACGCAACACACCATTTGCAAAGTGACCCTTCATGAATTTCACTGTAGGCTAACCTTTTAAACTCCTTCAACCATTGCATTTGGAAACGTCGCTTCTGGAAGCCTGTGTGTACCACACGAAAATCGTATGAAGACAAAGGAGTCCAGCTATTTAACAATAAAGTTCTTCGGTCGCGTTCACTCAGAGAACGACTCATAAAGTTCCCAATGACAATAATATTATGCATAGGCACACGGAGCGGGTAGTTGGGGAGGGTTTTCACCCCTGGCTTGAAAAATTTCAGGGCAAACTCTGTTTTCAGGGCAAGCGCAAGTTGCTCAAAAATCCAGAATGGTACAAAATATTTCAATACAATGAAAAATTCCAGGCAGACTTTGTTTTTCAAGGCAAGCGCAAGTGGTTCAAAATCCTGAATGATAAATAATATTTCAATACAGTGAGAAATTTCAGGGCAAATCTGTTTTTCAGGGCAAGCGCAGGAATTGCTCAAAAATACTGAATGCAAAAATATATTCAATCCAGTGAAAAATTTCAAGGCACACTCTGTTTTTCAGGGCAAGCGCAAGTTGTTCATATCCTGAATGATAAAAAATATATTCAATACAATGAAAAATTTTAGGGCAAACTCTTTTTTCCGAGGCAGCGCAAGTTGCTCAAAAATTCTGAATGATAAAAAATAAATACATATTCACAGTGAAAATTTTCAGGGCACACTCGATTTTTCTGGGCAAGCACAAGTTGCTCAAAAATCCTGAGTGTAAAAAGTATATTCAATAGATTGAAAAATTTCAGGGCAAGCGCAAGTTGGCAAAAAATCCTGCACGGTGAAAAAATTTTCAATACAGCGTATATTCACTTGGGGGTTATCCGTGTAATTTGGGCTAGTGTATTGTGTAATCTGGACCAAAGTCGTGAATGAGTATAATGAATTTGATCTGAACCAAGCCCCCGTTTTCTGTAAAAATCTAACAAACGGATGTCGGTAGTTTAACAGCTTGATATATAAGAATTCGGTAACTCTTTCTTTGTTCGTGTTGGAGTTTGCGCTGGGTAGAGGTGCATGGTGTTAAGATGATAGATTTTTTGATTAACAGGAGTTTAGAAGCGAGCCGCACGTACGTGCAGATGGCTTGGCCCTTTTGTGTGCGCGTCTTGAAGTGCCTTGCTCAAGCGCACAGCAAAGATAACACAGGCAGGTGCATGGAGTCAGATCCTTCGATCCGGAACCGTCGCTTTTAGAATATTGCGTTGCGCCATTGAAATCGCGTACATATTTGCATCAGTAAAAGCAATTACCATAAAGTTTCTTGTCTGGGAGAACACAAGACGCAAGGAACTTCACCCCCTTGAGTTAACAAGCAAGGTAACTACAGAATTTGCCTTTAACGGCACTTCTAGGGGATTGCAGTATGAACCTTATTGCGGAATTGACGTTATAAGCGAATTGAACTGCATGTAAAAGATGTGATCGGGACCGAACAAAATGTAACGCTATAGGCAAATTGACATTACAGAAGGAGCCGTTACAAACGAATTAAATTTTATAGAACAGATTTACAAGAGGTTTCTGGCTCCCTTCAGATTAGACTAAAAAAATAGTTTCAGGGCAAATTGTTGATATTTTCTAGTGACGGTTCTGTACCAATACCTAGCAAAGTGCGATAACCCACGTTGAATCCGAAACCGAGCGAACGAGCGAAGTATCGTCACTAAATGGAAAAATCGGTTATATGCGTAACATATTATGTTATTCCCAATGCCAGGAAGAGTGCTTCTCGAGTTTGGATTGATTACCAAACACACATGAGAGTGAGAAATTGATGAAAGAAATTTAAAAATCATGAATCTAACTATCTTCATCCTGAAAATATATGAAATTGGGGGAAAAAAACAACAGCTCAGTCAACATCAGATTTGCTGCCAAAACATCAGACATCAGAATTTTCTCTTAAAACATCAGAAGTGGTAACACTGAAGCATATCATCCACGTGTGCACATTAGGAAGGCCCCAGCTTTGTGACGTATAAACTACACTTCGATCATCACTGTTGGTAGTTCAAGCTTGTTTCAACGCTGGCAGAGCACGGTAACACCCAGCGCTTGTTACATATGGTACTATGGTACCACAAACCACGCAGGAACGAAGAAAGCTGCTTCAATATTTCTCAAATCTCGAAAATTCATAACCGCTTGGTTTGATAGCAAATGTGTTGCTGCGCCTTGTGGTACTGCTGAAGAACATTCTGCAATGCACCCGATCTCAACTTACAAAGTTGGTGAAAAACTAATAAAACAAACATCAATATTCTGAGTGCTGAGGGGGGAGCTTGAGCCCCTTCAGCCCCCCCTCTGGCTGTGCGTTTGAACTGAACCACGAAAACGCCGCTCTAAGCTGCCATCAACAAAGCCCCAGCGCCAAACAAAAAGTAAGATTAAAAAATGTCAGATTTGACCGGAGAAGAGCTACATTAGTTCTTGCTCAAAAACTTAGCTTCTCATGAAGAAGTTCAATGTCCTAATCCTGAAGACGTCCAGGTTGCTTCATTGGAAGAATTAAGAGGTTACTTGCAAATGAAATGCGCTACTCTTGAGCAATAGTAACTCTAGTCTTCTGTCTACAAGCATTGAACTGCGCAAGTGGCTCGTGATAGGTTGTCAGTTTTTCCAAAATGCAAAACGTGAAAGGAAAAACACACTCCAACGTGGCTTGAAGAAAACGGCGCTTTGAAAGCGTCTTACGCAGCTAAGCTTAGAAAGGTTTCGAAAATGCTGAATTCAGAAATTCAAAAAAACGTGCAATACCTTTTGAAAGTATTTACAATACAATAATCGCAAAAATATTCGCGAAATGCTTAGAGTTGAAAGTATTGCCGAACAGTGGCGTTAAAGCGATGTCACAGACTGCGCATTAGAAAATCACAATTGTTTCTTATGTCTCTCCGGTGTAGAGCTTTAGCGAATTTTTGGCATTTATTATTCAAATATTTTCTAGATTTTTTCATTATATCAATTTAGTGTTCATATTGTCAATATTTTTAGTGTTTATTTTAATTTGTTTTAAGATTGTTGTAATCTTCTCCATGCAGACTTTACAACAGCGTAAATTTAGAGACCAGCTTTCTCTATCTAAGTCTCACTTTTCCTGCTCTGGAACATTCGCTAGTTCACTAAGACTATTTCTCAATATACTTACCATCATTTTCTCAAACCCTAGGTCAATCGAGGTCATTGTGTCGACGCCGATACATTTGCCAGCGCATAAAACATATCCTGACCAGTGCTACATTTTCATGATATTAAACATGATCCCTCAAATTTAAAAAACCTCCAATTTTTCTCCACTGGGCAGTGTGACTAGACTTTACTCTTTGTTTTTGCTCTGCAGAATAATGACGGAGTTTTGCTGTTCAGGCAAATAGACTTCTTATTGACTGTTCATTTGTGCTCTGCAGACAAATCGCAGATTTACTCTCTGTAGAATATGGATGCAGACGAATCGCTGAGTTTTACAGTCTACGGGACATAACCATGACTACAGTAACGATTTGCATCCGCTCGTGTGTTGTTTCTCTTTCGTTTTGCTGAAGTGTGTTTGAAACGATGCGTAAATAAAACAACGAATTAAATACCCGTAGAGTTTCGCCTTGATGTAAAGCATACTTTTAGATTTTATGCAGCTCGTAGTGGCTTTGATTTTTTTATAACTTAGCGTTTTCAACAGCACAAAAATATACTGAACCCAACGTTAATCCCCCTTTCACTGGCGTGTGATCAGCAAAAATTTTTCTGCATGTTTCACAATCAAAATTTTCACTCTGCTTTAATGTCCATGAAATACATCTAAGTATTGTTGACCCGCATTCGCTAAAGCAAAGCCTACTTTCAGCCAATCTGTGAAATCGTCTGCTCTGGATTGTTTTAAACTCATGATTGTCGTTCTGACAGCATCATGTTCACTCTTGTTAAAAAATAAGTCGAAACCTGACTTTCTGTTTTCCAGATAACACAATGCTGTCAAAATAAAGTTTCACGGATTGTTTGAGCGGCAACAAATAACATTGTTGATTATTATCTATAATTAAAAAATGCACGTCGTCTTTCACAGCAAAAATTGCAAGATCTCCTGATGTGATTTTCTCATAAATTGACGTTAGAGCATATGGCACGCCACTTTTTTAAAACTGCCAGCCAAAAGAGAAGGATACCGATACAGCAAAGCAAAGTCTATCACCTCTCTAGAAGAAGTTGCTAATAAGTTGTGCCTTGTACAAAAATTGTTTTTGTTTAGAAGCTCACTAACGTTACAATAAATCAAAATTTTTTGCTCTGTTGTAAACGCTTGTTTTTGAAAATGAATATGCAGACCATGTTTTATACGGTTTGATTCTGCCTTTTTTCCTCTCGGATTTTCTAATGCGTAAGCATCGCAATTACTTCTGTTATCTGAAACAGCGCAGCGACAACCAAACAGAAATGCACAAACAACTTTTATCTGTGATTCACTGAATCATCTCATAGGTTTATCTACAAAGTCTGTCACGTCAAAATCAGCAAAGTCATCGCCATCAGATGCAAATGAGTTGTCAATTTTCCATTCTTTGATTAAATCTACATCGAAAACGTAAGGCGACCCTTATGGTATCTTTTGCGCTATGCAAATCTTTTAATCATCTTCTACAACGTTTGCATAAAGCCTCAAGGAACCCTACTTTTTTTGCCATCCTTAAAAAATTGCAACATCTTATTGGTCCGCTTTTATCCAGTCTGTTGTCAAACAAAACTTTCTTAACCCATTAAAACCAAATTTTGATTCTGTGGAGTTTTTAATTTTTTATTGTTGGTTAACTAGCTTCACAGGAAGCACTGACTAGATTTCGTCGGAAAAATCCTGAAATCTGATTGCGTTAATCACAAACTCATATCCTTCCCGAGCTGATTCTGAAAATCATGTCTCAGTTGTGCAGTTTTTCTAAAATGGCGAATTTTTGACGGTAAGCTTTTGTAAAAGATCATCAAATTGATTCAAAGCAATCGTTTTGGTTGCAATGCTGTTCAAATTTAAGTAAATCAAAAACAGTTGTTGACCAGATTATGAAGTTCTGTAATATTTAATGCAGTGTAGCTTGTCAATGAAATAATTGGAAGCTTGTCAATGAAATAATTGCAATAAAAAACAAATCTCAACAAAATAATAAGCTTTTT
>JGI24159J19872_10014130_pt1 | contig 10334 bp, 5 predicted proteins | sample Ectturendosymbi4_FD_19872 | JGI IMG/M metagenome (IMG submission 19872) | reverse complement strand
AAGGGCAAATTATGCCTTTTCTGAAAAGTTTTGAATTAGGCCCAAAACTGGGTTTTTGACCCATAATTTTGGCTACAGATATGCTAGCAAGTCAATCCAGGGCTCTAAAGATGCAGAGTTTGACCTTGTTTTCAACAAAACTTTGAGCCAAAAGAATGGGTCAATGGGTTGGGGCCCAGGGCTGGCCAAAATTTCCAAAACATGTCTTCTTTGTGACGTCTCCCCCAGAAATCCTCCCACCAAAAACGAAAAAAGTTTTTTTTCGATTTTGAGTACAAGACTTGCTGAATCTGTGGATGGTTTGGATAGCTCTCTAGCTAAATCACCTGGCGAGTTATAGGAATGCAAAGCTCTGAAAGATTTGGGGCTTTCGTGGGACTGAAAGGGTTAAGTTGTATGAATACATAGGGCTGTTACTGCTATTGCTACAAAATTTAGTGTGCTACTGGAAACCTCTGGTGATGGATATTTGAATGTTGCTATTTTGTTAATGTGATGTTGATAGTGTCTGATAAAATATTAAACTTCATTATATGAATCGCTGTTGTTGAAGTGACATATATTTATAACTTTCCATATGAAAGGTCACTTTAAGATTAAAAACTCAAGTTTCAACTTTGGAAGAGTATCTTTTCTTGAACTTGACAAAAAAGTAAAGAAAGGTATGATCATTTCTTTTTAATGATAATAAGCCTTTTTGAATATTATCTTCCTAAAAAAATCAAAGAACACGTTGTAAATCAATATTGACAAGCATAAAAGAAACATGAAATAATTTGGAGCTGCGTTTAAAACAGTGTAATATTTATACTGTATTCTAATCAAAGAGAACTATTATGTGAACTCAATTCTGGTAATGATTCAAGGGTTTTACTATTTTTCTATGCTAATAAACTATGTGATTAACAAGATAGAATGCACACTTCAAATACAGAAGAATAACAAGAAAATAACCAAATGACCGCAATATATTTATTCATTTTTTATGTTATATACCACTATTTTTTCACAAGGGAACAAAATCACAATGGCTTTCAGCAATTAGATTATTAACTTTAAGATTGTTTCGTAGGATGATTTAATTTATTTGTCATCACGCCTTAAATGAAAAACCTGGTTTTATAAAACATATCATGGAAGTATGGTGCTCATGCTAAAATTTATTTGCATTATGTTTGGAGCAATGTTTAAAGTTGTATAATCAAATATTAGCTTAAAAGTAACGCAGAATGTTGTCTATGGAAAAAGATCCTTTCTCAGCAAAGAATCAGACACTTTAAGATCTTAGAGAGTATATGTTTCACCTACGATATAGGCATCATCAGTTCTGCGAAGTGTATGAAGTATAAATAGAACAAAATAAAATAAAACTCACAAAGAGTAAAGTTACCAATTAAGAAAATCTAATCAACAATTTGCAACNCCAGCTGCCCACTTTACATTGGAAAGGAAAAGGTCACAGTAGGAACAACTAACCAAAACAAACTACCAAGTGTACAGTGACGTAACAAACAAATAACAGTCCAGTAGGTTACACAGGATGCGTAAGTGGTAGGGTTGCCAGGTTGGCCCTTTTGGGGCCAAATTTCAGATATTTGGCCCCCAATAACACGTGTTGTCCCCAAAATTTTCCTTCGGCCCTTTGGTTCTTTTTTGGCCCTTTTCCAGGACAGACTGGCCCCTTGCAAGAATTAGATCTAACCACCCTGAGTCCTGCCTGAGAAACCATATTTTTTAACTTTTTTGACTAATTAATTGCAGATTTTCACCAAATTCCTATATTTTGAAGGTTTTTGATTACAAAATTTTGGTAGGATCCTTAGAGTTTCTGATTACCGGTGAAAGTAAGTTCACCAGAATACCTGTTACTTGCCGCAGCCAGATGTAGACGCAGCAGTGAGAACTGCTACGTTATCTAACTTACGCTTTTTCAGGTGTTGCACGTGTTTGTTGGTTTTATGCAGATTGTTGCATTGGCACTTATCGAAGGATGGTAAATTTATCTCAGTTTATGGCTACACATGGAAATTAAGTTGTTCTCTTACGATCTTTCATCACGTACTTCTACTTGTGTTGCTGATATGCTACAATTGTGATTGAGGAACATTGCCATTTAATAAGTTGCCAAGTTAATTTGACTTTGTAACTGCTGATAACTTTGGAAAAAATGGTTGGCCATTTTTTTGATCCCTTGTCTTAGAATTTGGCTCTTTTTTTGGCTATTTCTGGACTAGATTTGGCCTTTTGGCAAAAAGTAGATCTGGCAAACCTGGTAAGTAGTAAAGGCTAACGTGCTTGCAAGAATTCATTGACACAGCCACGCGGTGGGTCTACGGATGGTCGCGACTGGTCACGGGCCATAAAGAAGCCGAAGTAGTTGAAGTAAAACCATCCCAAAACCTTCCGTTATATAGCAAGACTGCGTTAAACCCATACAAAATTCGACAACAAAAGCCAAATCAATGAGTAACAACGACAACAAGAGGGAAGCGGAGCAACAAATCGCACGTCTTTCCAGCCGCCAAGGCACGTTCAGGAGATCTCAACGCAGATGGAAACCATGAAGTCCCTCCTGTCAGAGCTCAACACTGACGCTCTGCGAAGAGTCTTGATAACGATGTTGTGGTTAGACAGTCCTCGGAGCGTGTCGCTGGGTCGTGCATTTGGGCTATGAAGAGGAGTGGTGACAGCACACATTCTTGTCAAAGTCCAACATCCACGGTGAACAGTTGTGATTTAACCCTGCCGACATGAACACAAACATCTGAGTAGGAATACAGTGACTTGACGGCCAGCAACATTCAGCTGTCAACATAGCACTTTGATACCAGCACTTGTAACGCTGTAAGTTGCTTCCGTTGCTGATACAGCATCTTCCATTTCCTGATTCCACCAGGGAATTACTTTTTACCACTTGTCGTCATACCAAGTCGTTTCTGTCCACAAACCCGAACAGCTGATGAAATGACAACTGTTTTGAACAGCAACCATTCCTCTTCTGGGTCTTCTGTGCATTCCTAGAGCTCTCGACACAAGGACAGGATGAAATACTGTCTGCAAAAAACTTTCTTGTATCCTAATCCACCAGACCTCCCACAAGATTCGGTAGAGCCTCCTAGTTCTGCACGTTCGTGTATTCCATGTTGGCTTTGCCATTCGAAAGTTGCAAATCACTCAGTAGTAATCATTAGACAGTTCTATATTTCTTTTGACACGTACACACGCAAGACTGGTCGGAACAAGTCAGCTGAAACGATACAGAAATCAATGTGACCAATGGCCCAACGAATCGCTCCTCCAGATATATTTGTGAAAATCTCTGTGTTGGAAGACAGTGGCCATGCTACACAGTTTGTTGTTGCAGCACAGTTGCCACATGAGCGTTGCGTTGTCATTTAGATTAGCATCACCATATTGATCGACAGGCCCGGAGAGAGGGAGCGGACAGCAAGTGTAAGGGTATACGGGACCCGGGCTAGTTTGTGGGACGGCACAGTGAGAAGCTGAAAAACGATATGACTTCAATTTAACGTTCAACATGTCAATTACTTTTCTGGCTTCCTCGTCATTATTGAAGAAACGAAATTGTCTGTGTCGGGCTCTTGTATGTTACAATCTCGACTATGTTTGCATCACTGATAACTTGCAGGACTGGATTTTAACGCACGGAGAGCTCTACACTACCCATCATTATGAGGCTCACAATTCACTGCAAAAATCCCGACATCTACAACCAATCGTACCTCCGTCAGAGCCTTCGTTGGCTAAAATGTTTTTCAGGGCCGTCTCAAGAACATTATGGGCTCCTGGGCGTGAAATAACCAAATGTATAGTGATGGTGACCACTTGATTTCTGGGCACATGTGATTGGTCGATACTGCGCATAATGCAGCACTGAAATCACTGTTGCGCGTGCAGAGCCGGAGCGTTGGATTAGAGCAGGAATCGGAGTGGCTGTTGCTTGCATGGACCGCGGAGTAGTCTGTGGAGTCTTTTGGAGCACTGGAATGTTTCTCTTCACTTGACATGGTGTGAACAGGTACGTAGTTAATGCGCACTAATGAACAAGGATGCATAAGCCTTATGCTGCAAAAATGCAAACCAATGTCGAAAAAAGGTTTATCGAAAGACATCGTTTCACAGCCAAGAATCGACACTAGTATTTAATCAGAAGATATATTTTGCCTGCTGAGCAGGCATCATCAGCTTTAATTTGAAATACTTGCAGTCCGCTCCGAACCAAGGGAATTTGCTTCATTCGCGTTACGTTTTGCACTGTTTGAAGCACAGTGGCCCCCAACTCACAACATTTGTAGAAAAGCCACTCAGTATTGCCTGTAACCAATGACCATCTTGGTTGTAGGTTACCTATGCAATCCCTGTGGCAATTGCCAATCGTACCAAAACTTTACGATTTCTGTAGGCCAAAGGAGCCGTAAAATTATTTAGAAGTTTGTTCAGAGAGGCTTAATTTTTACACGGAATACAATCCAATGACTACGATTGTCTGTGATCCTTGATTACAACAGCAATACTAAAACCTGTTTCTAGCAAAATGCTTATTGAACACAACTTTGACAGAAAACAGAATCACAGATGAACACGCCACTGTATAATCGCGAGTTTTGCCTAATAGTTGGATTATTGCAGCTCAAACTTCAACACGTGCACTCAAAACCACAGTAGTTGATCAGCCCGTTGCATTTGCGCATCAAAACCAGGATAGCTGATTAGCCATCATTGAAGAACTATTGTAAAACGACTTCTTCAAGAATTTGATGATAAAATTATCGTTGTTTACAGCAGGGTTGCAGCGTTAGAGGTAAACTGTCCGACTCCAAATCCGACCTTTCCAAACTTTCCGACTCCCGATTTCGACTTCTCAGCATTAGGTGAATGAAGTTTGGCTGTCAACAATTTTGTAGCAACTATAGGAATCAATAGAAATCGTGGTACACAGCAAGAATTCTCTGTTTCAACAAAAGTTTAAAAAGAAATTATACCATTTCAAAAAGAATTCCCAACTTAGGAGTGTGATGTAAACAATGATCCAATTGGACTGTCGGAGTCGGACAAAAAATCCGACTCCGACACCGACTTCGACTCCAAGTGTTGTTAGGAATGATACTCCAACTCCACATAAAAACTTCCGACTCTTTGCGACTCCGACACCGACTCCACAACCCTGGTATCCACCACCGACAAACATCTTTTCTTATAAATATTTGTTCACTGCGTGAAATCATGGGGTGAACGGGTTGGAATTGTTTGTGAAAATACATCCTCCAGCGTGAATCTTTTGAAAAAATTTCCAAATAAGCAACTGTATAAATTTNGCAAAACAGTTCAAATGTACAAATTTTGCAAAAAAGTTGAAATGCTTTCTTAAAAATGCTTCGTGAAGACAATCGTGTATAACTGTTGGAATACTGGCACGCTGTACTTGTGGTTCAATATGTGCTTCTGTACAAATTTGCTGTTTTCTTTGTAAATTGTTTGGAAATGTGCCTTATTATTGTATGTAATATGTACTTAACCAACAGTCTACCATACATGTTTCTGCAACAATACTGCCACTCTTTGGATTTTTTCCCATAATCTTGGGATTTCAGTCCCCAGCTTGGGATCTAGGGAAATACTTTTGTAATCGCACGATACCTTGGGATTTTTGATGTAATGCGTTAAATAAGAATAAATTGCACTTATTCCTACTGCTGTCAACAAGAACCATCAGAATTTTTTTTCAGAAACGCACCATGAACGTAACTTGTATCAATGGCGCATCCATGCTTGGCGGTAGTTTGGGGCAACTGACCCCCTCAAAACCTCGGTGGCGCCTCGTTCTATGGCGCCCCTTTGATATAAATTCGCCCCTTTTTGGTGTTTATCTGAGCAGAAACAGAGATATAAAAATACTCTAGTAAATTGAGCATTTTGAAAAATGCAAGTACAGTATATATATTTTATTATTTTTTAATATCTTGAGAATTTTTTAGAACTTTGGGATGTTCGTAAGTGAGCTTTGGGATTTCGNTTAATTCTCAGTGTCAGCTCTGGTCTGTAAATTGAAGAGTAATGTTACTGAAGCTCGTAGAATATATGTGCAACACATAGTAGTGTTGCTGAAGTACGTAAAAGACATGAGTGCAACCAAGTCGAGTTGTAAAAACATGCAAATTATGGCCTCTTCTATGCTTTTGAAATAAAAAAAAATTATAGGACTCCTTGCGTTCCATTTACAGTCAAAAAGACAGTCATTGGTTGCAGGCAACATTTGTTGGTGTGTCGAGTGACGCTAGGTCGTTAGCAGAGCATTTCAATATCTATCTGTCACATGTTGGTCTGCATTTTCATAGCATAAGCCTTACACATCCTTGTTCATGAGCGCGCAGCATGAAGGCAGTGCCGCAATTGCGCACCTTTTCACACCATGCCAAGTGAAGAGAAACGTTTCAGCGCTCCAAAACACTCCATACTCCAGCATGCGGTCTGTTGCATGCAAGCAACAGTCCTTTCAGCACACGGATTCCTACTCTACTCCAAAGCTCTCACTCTGCACGTAACAGTGATTTTAGTGCTGCATTGTGTGATGTATCGATCAATCACCATCAGTTCAATTAATTATTTCCTTTACATTTGGATATTTCGTCTCCGAGGCGAAAAAGTGTGCAGGAAACTCTTCGCCAGTTGTAGTGCAGCAGCAGGTCCGCAAGGGTTGAACCGACAACCAAACATATTTTTGAAACTTTCGTGAGGAGGCAATTGCGCGATTGCTGCCCCGTAGTTGCGGGCCTGTACAGCAGTAGTATATATTTATAGTAAGTCACCTAACGTGCAGATTAGCATGAGGCGCGTATGCTAAATTGAAATGTTGTTTTTTTAAGTGTTGTGTCAAATTCCGAGTATTTTCAAAGTAAAAATTCAAATAGAATAACGATACTTGATAATTCCAAAACGAGGTTATTCCATAATNATTNACAACTAACAAAATGAAAACCGAATATACTCGAGACGCGGAAAATATCGAATATATNCTCACCTTCCGCATTGATAATATATTCTCCTGGGTATACAAAACCCAGTCTCAATAACACTAGCATTGCTAACAGCAACTATGCTGGCGCATGGCTCTATAGCTGCTGCTCTACAACTACTAGACCAGGAGTTCTCAACCTTCCATGGTCAGTGCCTCCCAACCGAAACCTTCAAAACCAAAGACCAACTTAATAGCGCCACTCAGTGCAGTTTATTTCAGTGCTGCCAGTTTGGCTTTTTTGAGGCCAAATTTATAATTTCTAGCGTTTTGTTAGCTTTTTCGGCTTTTGGATTTTTCTTTTTGAAAGAAAAAAGCACACACTCTAATTCCACTGTACCACTTCGACGGTCCGTACTGAGAGAAAGAAGTACAAATATTCTGAAATAAATATTTTGTGTTTTGAACAATTTTTTATGATAAATATATTGTATTGGGAAACATTCAACGACGTTTAATGAAGGGGTATTGAAGTCGAAGGGACCAAAACATCGTCTGGGTTAAGAAAAGAAAGTGATAACGCATAGACTCTCCTTTTCAGGTGTAGTGATTGTTACATGTCTGTGTATACATCAGACTCCATGTAACCCCTTTCCTACACAATTGNGTCNCTTCACGNGGTGCNANNGCNNCCGCAAAAGTTGCCGTTCAAACCGCGCGCGCTGTTTGTCCAACGGTATAATTTGTGCAGCTACTAGCATGAAATGCGCAAAAGCAGTTAATACCATTGGGAATTGGTCGCTGCNCGCGTGATGTTGGACTGCGTTAGGACTTCAGGCAAAGGAGACCATTCGCAAAATACGCGACAGTCCCCCNATGAGGCATACATACAAATGTGGAAACTCACTTTGCGCCCGCTGCACAATTGAGGAGATCGAATTGAGGAGGCCTGCACTGTGCAGAGTGCTTCCACTCTGGGAGACTTGAAAGCCACGTGTAAACGGCAATCNTGTCAATTATTCATTATTTCAATTATAGGTCAGTAAGAGTATGACGAACAACATCGAAAACAGGCTTCGTCTGGTCTAGAGCAGCTAGTTCCAACAGAAAAGCCTCACTGGGCACTTTCTCAATAAGGGTAGCACATTGAATGACTTACTTTATTCTCAACTAAAACTAAATTTGACTTCAGCTAATGAAGTGTTCAAATCCCATCTGCCATGAAAACATTGTTTGACACCTCTAATCACTCCGCAGGTGTTACGCAAGTCTGGTGCCAATGGTGCCACAAGATCAAAAACCATTTAATGCCATGGCAATGGAACAACAGGGATGGAAATAAGTTTAGGATCAATGGAATACTAAGATTAGAAATCAGTTTAGTACCAATGGGTTAACATGGTAAAAATAAGTTTTATACCGAGACATCATTAGACACATAGAAATCTTCCATGGCAGTGCGCAGTACAGACGTGATAAAGTGGCACTGGGGACTATCGCATCAAAAATTTCAGATTTGAGATTATCAAAATAAGGACTGGTTGTCATCATGTTGTACATCAACGAAAACCTTCGAGTGGCCCAACTATGACCGGAGCGCTGCGGGTTGGTCACAGCCAGGCCCGTAACCAGCTTGGGACACCAGGGGGGGGCGAAGGGTTTTCTGAAAGGGGGAAACATTTTTTAAACTATGTCCAATAGCTTTAAAATATGTCCAACACATTTTTCCAGGGAGGGCGAAAAATTTTCTAAGGGTGGTTTCTCCCTCCCTGCGCCCACCCTGGTTACGAGCCTGGTCGCAGCTGGTCTAGGGTTTGCCTATCCGGTGAGTAGCCTTACACAAATCGTAGTGAACACTGCAATGCCAGCAGAACAGCCTCATAAAATTGCTAAACTCTAGCCTTCGCTCTAAGAGCTCAATGCTAGGACAAATATTCACACACCCAAGGGCGCAAACAAATGCGTCGGGTTTATTCCACAGTATAACCACGAGATGGCGGTGCGGCAGTGCATTGAAACGCCAGGCCCATGAACACAGCATCAGTTGCACACAACAAACCTTCAGCACTGACTGCATAAACTGCCTAGCTTTATTCAAATAGAAGATGCCTACTTCAGCATAATAAATACTGCAATTATCTAGTAGTTACGGTTTGCCCAGCTCGTAGCAAAACTGACCTATTCAGCAGACAACACTATTGTCAAACAACAGAAACGATGCACTGCTGTTCTATCGACTATCAGAGACTCACCAGTGTACAACGGGATCCGTAACTATAGGTGTAGCAGAAGGCAAAGTTTTGGGGGTGCAAAAGATTTTTGCCCGAATTCTCCCAAACTTGCCCGAAAAAAAATACAAAAAAGTGACATCCAAATGTCATTTTGGGCGGCTCTTCATGTCATTTTGGGCACGATTTTTTGCAGTCAAAGCATGTTGGGAGTTTGTGAAGGTTTTGAGAGATTTTTCCCGGATTTTACCGGATTTTTCCCGGATTTTACGGGATTTTGCCCAGATTTTCACCAAATCAAAACTTTTGGGGTGCGCTTTCACCCCCGCCTCCTACACTAACGTCCGTAATAGTAAAACTCTTAAGGACCGTGAGAGCCATTGACAAGGATCGAGGCAATTTCGGCCATAACTCGCCGACCGATCGCGCTGAAGAGTCAATGAAGATATCATAAGATGCGGTACTTTGTGATAAACAAACAAACAGGTACCTTTGCATTTAAAATTTTGCCTAGCAGTGTGACGTAACTATGGAGTATTGTGACGTCACTATTACGTATGAAATTATGTTACAGTCATCTTACGTTACGATCAAATATTTGTGGTAAACATTTGTTTACATTCTGGTATTTTGCATCACGTACAAGTCAAATTGCATGTAACGTTCCATGTGCTTGTAGACAAGTTACCTTTGATGTACTGTACCTGTATCCTGCTATTTTTATTCGTGGTGATCCATGAAATACAAACCCTCTGACCTTTTGCAACTGAATTTCCGAAAATAAAGTTAGTTGCTGCAAAAGTGACTTGTAAGTTATTAGCAATTTATTAGTCAATGAGATTTGGCAAAGAAGTTATTTTTAATGAAGATTCTCTGAAACGCAATCAACAAATTAAGATGGAAACATACTTCACATAAAGACGTCACACTCACAGTTATATTAACTCTCAGCCGTTTCGCAGCTCATGGAAAAAGGTGTCAAAGAATAGATGGTTTATTTATTCATTTTACGACAATCTTGCCACAGGCGGTAGCCTTTTTATTTTACTTCGCCTTAACCCATTAGGCCAAAGGAAGCTTCCGATAGTGATTTCACTATCGAGGATGTTATGCTTTGGCCGGGTATGCGCTTC
>JGI24159J19872_10014128_pt1 | contig 10335 bp, 5 predicted proteins | sample Ectturendosymbi4_FD_19872 | JGI IMG/M metagenome (IMG submission 19872) | reverse complement strand
CAATTTTCAGGACTGAAGATGCGTAATTTTACGTGAAATCGATTTCCTATTAAAAATTTGCTGATCGATTCCTTGCTTACACCCATCGTGGAAAGTACATATCTCCTGACAGTAATACAATCCAGTTCCATCTCACACTCAAATGCACGAAAGATCAATCTTCCCATTTCTGCGACTGCTTCTTAGTTTCGAAATGAGTTTTTCAACACTACAACCGCAGTCTGACTAAATTTCACGCAAGATGCAAGCAACCACTAGTTTGTGTCGTCATAAACACCTCTAGTTACCCGACCGTCAAAAACAACAACACAGCTTATCATGCATTTGGGAAATATTGAATGCCGGCTAGAGGGCTTCTAAATCATCGTATAAAATATTGCTGGCCGAAAGTTATCTACTGTATATGTCAACCAAACGAACTTAAACAGGAAATTAAGAAAAAACTGGGGGGGCCAAACAGGGGCCAACCAAAAATCTGGGGGGCCATGNCCCACCCAGGCCCCCGTAGTATCGCCACTGTCCAGGTCAACAGCGTCACTCGGGCTCATCACGCAACTTACATTGACTGAATGCAACCGTTCGAGGTTTGCATCACTGAAATTTTTATTTGCTCTTGTTCTGGCTGGCACTATCGTTGCTCTGTGCTGCCATTTACGTAACAATGAATGATAAGTTTTCATTAGAACTCCATTGTTGCGTAAGGAACGTCACAGAGCCAGGGCCGGAGCAAGCCATTTCAGCGCCCCCTCGTATCTTGATGACGTCATTCTGTTCAACCTGTTAAACGTGGCACGACCTTTTTGCAAAATTAACATTCTCTCTGCATATCTTTTGCCGATGCGTCCCAGCAAAGGTCCATTCCAGTCCCCTTTCACGTCAAAAGAACTTTTTTCCGTTGAGCATTAGGTAGATAAGGACTTTTCTACTTTTACATGAAGCCAATTTGTTGCATTAATACTGAGTTCATCTGGAAACCAAGTTCATAAAAATATTATTCACACAAGTAGGCTAGGATCCGCTGCAAAACTCATACAAACAAAAAAATCCAGCATAGCTCTGAAAACTTTGCCTTCCTGCTCTGTTTTGGCAAACTGACTGACAATGACCTTCACATCAATAGAGGAAGTCTCTGACTCAGTAAACACAGTGGCTAGACCCACTAACCTCTCTTGCAACATGGTTTATGACTTTATCAGTTTCAGCTGAGAAAAGCTCATTTCCTCTCTGGTTGGGAAAAGTTTTGTCAGACTGTGTCTGTGAGGAAAATGCAAAGTTTCCAGAATATCTCTTCGAAGAAACTATACACGGAGTTCCTCTGCGTCAATATCTCTTGCCATGTTTAATGTTTATAACAAGGTTTTACAGTGATGAAGAAAAAACTTGGGTTGGTTTGCTGGACTGATGATAAGTGGACGTTGGGAAGACGAAAACAGTTTGATCCGGAAATAACGGATGTCACGTGTCTCACGAAAACGTGATCAAATTATGGGTGGCATTATACCCTAATTTTCCTGACTATTATAGCATTTTTTGCTTGGTGACTGAGTGCTCGGACATCGCGGCGTTTGATGACGTGTCATGCCACAACGCATTCGTACTTTACCTGGTCTCGAACAGTTTATGAATTAGTCCTACTCTGGAAGCAATGTTGCACCAAGTGTTGCGGGATAGCTAACAATAGTGTTAAGAATATTTCTGTGTTTCTGCCTTCAACGCCGTTGCAAAACAATCTGTTAAAAAAGTGTCTGTAACCCTGTGCTTCAGCCTAGGGCCTACAAAAGGGGGTATAACAGGTATATTGCACCCGGGCCCGGCAGGTACGGGGCCCGGGAAAGTTAAAGTACGTATGATCAGTCTTTCTGTCATCAAGCCTAAAATCATTAGTGCAAGCCAGCTCTCCGTACAGTACAGCAATTAATCTATTTGTAAATCTTAGCATGACAGCTGATTCTGGTTACCATACAAACAAGCTGCANAAGTTTCAACGAAGACCCAAGAAAATAAGGGAGCCCCGTGTCGGTCTTCGTACTCCCNGGAAAAATTTATCTCGGANGCCCTGCTTCAGCTTCCAAAGCCATTGTAAAACGTTTTNTTTTTGTCTGTTTTTATCAACCTACGTTGTGCAGAATGTGTGTGTTTTAAATATGGACTTCGTGTCTGTTAGCAAATAAATTCAAATTTTAAGGATTCTTGAGCAGGGTTTTAAGAAATGAAAAGCTACAATCATCGAATCATTTAAGGCTCAACACAGCACAGTAAACAATTAAAGTTTTTTTCCTGGCTTTCTTCATAACAAAATGATCTAACATTTCATTAAAATTTGTTCGCCAAGTTTTACACTTGCACCGAATGCTTAGTGTCGACAACCTCTCCTGCAAAATTGTGACCCTTTGTTTCAAATTCTTTTGAAACTTGAAAGACCTTTTCCTGGGCAGTTATAGTGACCATCGCGCTAAGAAATAAGGCCCCGCGTGGTTGGATAAACCAAGAACCACTGATCTAAGTATGAAGATCGCTTTTTGGTATTTACTTGTACTAAATCCAAGCCCAGTTATATTTGAAGTTAGCTACTCAGAAGGAGAAACCAAAAAGACCACTGATCTAACCTCAGGACCCGTAGATTCGAATCCCTGGAAAACCTGAAAAACAAAGAAAACAGACAAAGCAATCAATTTACATCAACATCTGCCGAGCAGCAATCAGTGGAATCCATTGCTGATTTAAAATTTTCGTTGAGAAGATTTATTGTAAACTGTATTTCACGATATAGCGCCAACACAACGATTTCTCAAATTATGTACTGCCAAGGCCACGTTGCGAGCAAAGACACTGTTCTTGCTAAATTCTTACGTCGTTATTGCAGTACAAGGTGATCAACCGCAACTTGATTTTCATCAAGCCACCGTTACACTCTTTATACTTGCTATTGCAGATACATCGATGCTATGTTCTCTCCACAACTAATTATCTGAATTTTCTCTCGGCCCTTTGTTTCGAGCACTTTTATACCCTTGTAGGCTATTACCGCAATTTTTATTTTTAGATTTGACAGCTTCCAATCTTTATTTCTTCTGTCTTGCTGCCTCTAGCATGACCCAGCATTTCCATTCTTCATTTCTCCTCATTGTTGTGTGGTCCGGATGTGCTTTGCAGCTTGTCATTGCGTCAGTCTTGCAGCTTCGCGTTATTCGTGGCTCTGGTTGCGTTGCTAAGGATTTGATCAATGCCTTGTTTCGCCTCGCGTTAATTGTCACCACATAATACAGTTCACATATTTTATAACACATATACATAAGTACACACATACAAAGGGCATGCAAAAGATACATGTACAATATTTTTCGATTAATTTTACTATTCATATATCATTACCCTATGTGGTTTGTCTTAATATTGGCTGGACATTACGTCTAGCGTATAAAAACTATTGGCGAGTTTCATGTTGTGATGATTTTGCATCCCAACATAAGGCATCAGACCCAAACACACTTGTCATTTTAGTGCTGTTTCTCTTTTCTTTGTGTCTTTCGGATAGGGAAGAGTTCTGTGGTTTCCACTTAACAAGGAGACTTTCTCTTACCATTCAAGTTCATCAAAATCTTCTCTGTTTGCTCAGCATGGGAGCAGTACAAACAAACTTGGGCAAGTACTCAATAGCAATCTGATTTCTGAATGGCTTTGNTAAAGAAGATAATGAAAAAAACACATCTAAAAATCCCGAACGAGCTTTACGNNACAGAAACGCTGACAAAATTATAGTATTGCTCCGAANAAGCAAATATGACACAGTACCAGGCCCGCAATCAGAGGGGGGGGGCAATCGGGCACTTTCACCCCCCGAAATTTTAAAAAACGTATGTATTTGTTAGGTACAGCAACAAGCTTACATCATTTTTGCTCTCCCCGAAAAGATCAGTTGGTTGCGGCCCTGCACAGTACCACTCTTTGTTTACACTGATCAGCTATTGTGCCGTTGTATTTTTATTTGCTCTAATGTTCGCTAATGGTTGGTTTACCTAATGTGCGATGGCTTTTAGTATTGCTTCTGCTTATTATCTGAGTCATATGAAACAACAAACCATTATGTTTTTATTGTAGGATAATGCTGCTAGCCTACACGTAGCCTTTATCTGTAGTACAGCCTTAAGCTTTGATCAGGCGCATTTCAAACACGAACAGCTACAAGTTCTTTCGCCTGATTCACACGTAGTGACGTATCTGCGCTGAATCCATATTCGGATTCGATATCATTTCTCACGTTTTTTTCTGAGTGCTGGTCAGTGGCCCCTTACAGTGACCAATGGACCCCTTTCAACTATGTTTCCCCTTAAACATTGTTTAGTTAGAGCATTTTTTGATCTCAGTTTCTACTTTGCTTGGCACCAAAACGGGTCGCATTTATATCAAAGAGGCGCCATTCAACGGGGCGTCACGTACGTTCAGGCTGAAGTTGCCCTAAACTTCCCCCCTGGATCCACAACTGTGCATAACAGTCAGATTCTAACAGCCACGGACTTGAACTCGTCTCAACCAGATTCTGACTAAAATCCTCTTGCCTTAAATCGCAGCAGCACGGACTGCCTCAGCTACAGCGTGAGAAAGGATGAGGTCTTGTATATACGGCAAGCGAGCGTTCGTGTACTGTCACAATGTCTGGCCGACTTGTTGGCTCACAATCAGACATNGGGCGACTACAGCACAAATGCAATCGATTACGATTACTTGCCACCTGCTCGATTACGATTACAAACAAACAAAATCTAAATGTAATACATTACGATTACATTGCAAGTAATCACGATTACAATCGCGATTACATTTATCTTAAACATCCTCAGAACGAAAACAACACCCATTTGCATAGTTTTATGTAAGTATATTTTCAGACAACATACGATATGAATCAAGTGTAAGGATCAAGGACCGGAAAAAAGAAAAAACACATTGATTGTTTGCTGAGATTTTCGGGCAGTCAACAACCCAGGTGGCGTAACTAGAGGTTTGAGCTAGAGGAGAAACTTAGCTGAAAGAAGCCCATTGGCCTCTGTAAGGGACCTACTGTACTAGTCAACACTCAGAAAAAACTTGAGAAATGATGGTGAATCCGGGTGTGGATGGCTATACAGTACCAAAATCCCAAATCAATGGAAAATACTCCGAAAACCGCAAAAAGAAGACACCGTACTAAAAACCTATTAAAAGGATACTAAAACCGAAATATAAGCTGAATGGGGGGTGGGTTTTACATTTATCTGGACAGGGGAGTCAAATCGCCCTTCTTCCTTCCCGTCACTTACTCCACTGCAACAAACACTTTAAAATATTGGTTAAACAAAAATTATCGATGTTTAAAATATTTGTTACAGTTGATAAACATCAACGCTTCAAATCTTTTATCAGCTTGAACATTCGTCCAGCAATGCTGAAAATTCGTTTGTTAGTAATTTCAAAATTGCTGACTATTTCTTCTAACTGCGAGTTACTAACGTCTGCAAACCAACATAAATATAATGTGCAGCTTTTAATAAATGAACAATGATGCCAATATAACTGGGCATATGTCTATTGAACCAATAGACAATGGTTAACAAAACCTCACAGGTTTCGTTGAGTTTTTTTTATCAGTATCTGGTGGATCACGGTGGACATGCTAGTTGTCAGTGTTGTGGAAAGGTACTTTCGACTCGGAATAAGTACCTTAACCCTCTTAGTCTTAAAGAAAGTTAATTTATTGTATATAAATTACTGTACTAATTATATACATAGCCTACTCCAGCACTTAGTACATTCATAAGTTCACTCTGAATACACATAAATGAAACGAACAGCTTTCCTCGTTATGTTCCGCTATTCTGTTGTCGAAGGGTCAACCCGTTTTTAAGAGATCCTATTTTTGTTGCTACGCCTCACTACGTTACTTCTGGCGGCCAATCGGAAGGCTATCTGGAACAAAGCGAGATTTAGCTGGAAACGCTGTGCTTGCCGCCACTGGCCTGTCTGTATTTAAACCACAGAGACGGTGTAAACAGCCTTCCCTGAAACATAACCATAACAAACGATGATAAAGGAATAAACAGCCACCGCAGCCGCGATTCATCGGGAAAGGATTCCTTTCGTTAGGCAATGTCTTTCCGTAACACCTCTAATATTTTGTGTAACAGACTTCGTTAGTGGAATGAAACAAAACGTGTCAATTGACTTGTGGTAAATTTTTTGTGCGGTTCTCTAACAATATCGTAGGTCTGGATTTGGCTGCATTCTGCGAAATGGTTGAGAACCGCTGTTGTAGAAGTAAGAAAAACGTTAACTATCACATCTTACTTTCTAGTCAGAATTATCAAACTGGGTCTGTAGTAGTGTAGTGATCTAAACAGAACTGAGCTATAATGAATAGGTGTATAATAAAATATTCAATTCTTTTGTAGCTGTGTAGTCATGCTGTTAGCAGGGAGTATGATTAAGATATGATACCATTGCAGATTAAAGCGTGAAATGCACGGCACGCCATTGCAAAGTAGGAATTTTTAATAGAAACCACAAGGCTTACTATCAAGTTTTACTAGATTCAGGTTTTTTTTAAGGAAAATGTTAAACACCCGGTGTGAACCTGCATGGAACCGATTTTCTCTGATTCTAGAGACCCGATGATAATTTTCTCTGATTCTAGGTACGCGATTTTCAATTCTAGGGACCCGAATAAGGTTCCTAAAACTCCTTAAAAAATCTTCTAGATTACTGACAAAGTCCAGTAGGAAACATTACGTTTACAAGCAGCAGCATAACATGAAAGTTATGAATAATTGGTAGTGAACTGGCATTGCTTTGACTAGCAGTACATTATCAGGAGGGTATAAAAATCAATGTAAACAAATGTGGACTTTTCTTGAAGTTTTCATCTGTGGAAAAAAATCCATGTTATCACACGGTAAACATCAGTCTTATTTTCTCCTAAGCTTAGCGTGTTAAATTGTGCTTTACTTTGCGAGTCATCACTGCTTATTATGAGTGCAAAACAGTGGCGGATCCAGACCAGACGTTTGGGGGGGCAGCCAAACAGGGAGGCGCCAAAAAGGTATTCACTTGCTTCAATACCAAATTTTGTCTGCGACAATCGTTGGGTATCACACAAAAGTGGTTACCTTTTGTGGGCCAAAAAGTGGCTATTTTTGTTGGTCGAACCATGCGATCTTTCAAGGAATAACCACAGTTTGCAAGCGCTTTATATCATTAATTCAGAAAACGTTTGAAACGGGTCTCAAACAGTGGGCCTCGTTTTTCACAAGTTACACATATCTCGTATATCTACAAAATTTATTTAAACGGCATAAATGCATGCTGCGCGCTTGTGTTTTTCACTGTTTTGGTTATTCGTAGCGATATCAGTGAAGAACAATGTCTGAAACGCATTGCCGACTTGGTTAGAAGTAGAACGGTTCTTGTTAGTCTTGGAAGTGACAACGCATGCCCCACGATAGGGTCTCAAATAAAAAGGTAAATGACGATCATGTTTCCACGCGAAGTTTGTGCATCTGCATGCACACGAAAGACTTATTTATTGCTGGAGCGACAATTCAAAAACAAAACGTGAATGAAAGGCATTTGCTAGGATACTACTTACATTTTGGGTCGTTCTGCTGGCTATCGTGAAAAACGATCTCATAATCGCACGATAGTTTCATACTGGGTCTTAAAGCATTTTGCCCTAAAATACATCTAACGCCACATATAAAGGTAGATTTTCAATCAAGTGTTTAAATACCTTTTAACATTTTCGACATTGGATTGCTGATGTGAAGAAAAAAGACATCAATCCCACTAGACCAGGTTATTAAAAAAAGTTGTGACACGGTTCAACGAAAGTGGAAGCAAGCGGGCTGACCCCCCAAATTCACAATCAATAACTCTAAAGTCAAGCTCTAGTCTCCCCTTGAAGTCATTTTTCAAATCACTATATACTATTACGAAGCCCCCGAACAAGCTCAAAGCCACCCCCAATGCTGTTGATCTGGCGATGGATCTGCTTCTATCCAGTCAGGCCAGAAATCACAAAAGAGAATCAGCCTATGACCAATTTGAAACCACGAACCTTCGCCAACACCACAGCCACCAGTAAAAGTTAAAATTTTAACCAGAAGATTGCTTTTCTGCTCAAACTTATATGATGTAAGCGGAATGAGCTATAAACCAATAGGCTAAGCATTTTTCTGTGGGTTGCTGATTTCGCTAACCATGTCAGATTTGTCTTTTCGTGGCCAGCGTGAGTTGTCTACGAGTTTGCAACACCAAAAAGATCAAAGCCCCACAGTCATCAGTCACTCTTGCCTGACGCGTAGCCAGGTGGGGAAAAAAGGCGCCGTCATTCGCGCAATTTTGGACTGCAAATATTCAGATGTTGAACAAAAATTGTTATAACCGCGTGAAAACAATTATTCAATCCACCAAGCTGTAGATAGCTGGTTTTGCCAAAGTTTCTGCGTTGAAGCTATAGGCGTACGAAGTGGGGGCGAAAATTCGGGAAAGATTAAAAAAATTCAGGAAAAAACTTCCCGATACGTTCGGGCAAGTTGCTTGAGCAGAATCGTCGCCCTGCAAAACTTTCCTATTCGTTTTCCTCACAGTGGCGCAAAAATTCGGGCAAATTGAAAATTTTCCCTCCCTAAAGTGAAAGGTTCCAGCAAGCCTCTGGTTAGAGCTGAGTACCATGATTTGTTTGAGGCGCGTCGCTGCGCGCAGTGATCAGGGGCGTAGCGACGGGGTGCGAGAGGGGCATAATTCCCCTGGCGCTGAATCATTGAGGGCGCCGCAAAGTTCTAACAATATCAAAAGTACTTGAAAGACCTCAGGTTCGAACATGGGGCGCTAAACTTGCTTCTTGCCCCGAGCGCCATCTAACCTCTTTTCGCCCCTTAAGTTAATTCCATACTTCTCTGCGTTGTCCATGTATATGGAGTGAGGAGTTGCACAACTGGTCATACTTCTTTGAACTAATCGAGCACGTTCAATGCATTTTTGTCACACAGCGGCAAGTTGTTTGTTAACGTATACATCTATAGCTTTTTGCACGCTGCATTATGGTTCAATCAGGTGTTTAGTTCCATCAAGAAACTCATCCACTTACCTTTATGCGGCAAACCTACGATGCAGACAAACTGCGGACTCACGAATCTCACTGGCAACAGCCCTGAAACTGGTTTTTCGTTTTCATTTTGGAGGCTTGTAAATTCTTGAGACAGTTGTTTTTCATATTGCATTCCGATTTTCACTGCTGCCTTTCCTTTCGAGGCTGTCATCAGGCATTAAAGAAATAAACTTGTAAAAAACAGACCAATTTCGTACAGTCCAGCCCAGGGCCGTGAAGAGGGGGGTGAGGGGCACAATTCCTCGGGCGTCGAGTCACCATGGGGGCGCCGAAAAGTCAAAACAATGTCACAAGTACTCAGTTCAATACAGAAAATTTGCTTCCGAAAGACCTCAGGTTCGAACATGGGGGCACCAAACTTGCTTCTTGCCCCGGGCGCCATCTAACCTCGTTACGACCCTGGCCCAGCAGCGAGTCGAGAACTGTGTTAAAAGGGAAAGCAACTGCGTTTGTGATAACATAACGTAAGGCTGGGCAGTTCTCACGCGGCAAAGAAATAACGAAACAGTGGTACTATTACNAAACAATAGCATTGTTTACGCCATTAGATAATAGGTTGGGCAAAGTCCGGCACGTAAATCCTGACAGTTAACCAAGAGAAAAACATTGTTTATTTTCTAGTATTTTTTAAATCTCTGTTTCTACCTCCCTGGGCACTCAAAGGGGGCGCATTTATGGCAAAGGGGCGCCATTCATGGGAGCGCCACAGATGTTTGGGGGGGCAGTTGCCCCAAACTGCCCTCCTCCTGGATCCGCCACTGGTGCAAAAGATAAGAAATCAGAAGTTTTCAGCAAAAATCAAATGTGAATTTCTTGCTAGAAGTCATACTATTTCTTTGAACAAAGGGCTTTTAAACACATCTTCGCATTTGGGTTAATGAAAATGTGTGCGTGTTTGAAAGAACACATGAGAGGCGACTATGTGTTTTGCGCTCTGTGTATGGTTTGCCTGGTCAGCGCTGTTAGCTGGAATTGTCAATACTGCAACCGGCAAAGCATACAACGAGTGCAAAACACTTGGTCAATTGGGACTGGTCTGTGCTTAAATCCTCGGGCACAACTGTAGTTTTTCAAACAGCCGTTTTCTTGATTCTGGCCGTAAGAAATAACAAAAGGTCCTCAGGCATTGAAGGCAAAACCAGTGACTGCCTTTCCAGAAATTGTTTATACTACCGTTATCTTGAGTTGTGTTTCTG
>JGI24159J19872_10014127_pt1 | contig 10335 bp, 10 predicted proteins | sample Ectturendosymbi4_FD_19872 | JGI IMG/M metagenome (IMG submission 19872) | reverse complement strand
ATGTATACATCCTGGTCTTCTTTCGTGTACTTGCGTTTTCTTTTCTCTTTACTGCGATGCATGTTAAAACCTAGCGCTTTGCGTGTGGGAGTGAAGACGTTACACAATACAATACATTAACTCGCAGCTTAGAGTTTGGGTTACTGCCTCAGGGCCTTCAAGAGGGGTCCAGCAGGTACATTGTTCCGGTGCCAGACAGCTACGTAGGGGCCTGAGACAGAAGAACAATCCCGTAACCAGCTTGAGACACCAAGGGGGCGAAGAGTTTTCTGAGAGGGGCACAATTTTTTATAACTATGTCCAATAGTTTCTAACTTTGTCCAGAACATTTTTCCAGGAGGACAAAATTTTTCTAGGGGGGCCTTCGCCCCCTGCTACCCTCCTATTTACGGGCCTGCTTAAGGAACGGTTGAGTGTTTGTTATTAACACAATCAGAATAATGTTGCGTATTTATTTCCGCCAGGTGATAAAACTGGTTTGGCCTAAAGGATTTTGTAAGAAGTGTGATGTATTTTTTAATGTGAATTGCTGGCAGTGCATTTTCCTGATATTATGTATTGATAATTATTAGCAGTAATTATTGTTGAACTTGAAGGTTTGCCTACTTTGTCGAATNTAAGACATTCACGATTACTGTTCCAGTCTGTCCTTTGAACGGAATGTTCCTTTACGTCTTTCATTGTTAAACATTTTCAAACAAATCTTTAATAAAAAGTCTCTCTAATCAACCAAGAGTTTTAAACTAAGAGATACTTCAAATGAAATTTGATTGGAAACATGCCAGTTCACAGTACAATCTAATTTAACTGTAGTAGCCCTCGAATGTTGCGCATATGTGTAAGATAATAACTGAAAAGTTCAAAATTAACAATTAATATTATTATGAGGGGGGGTGGCACTGTATGACTGCGAGGTGTTGTAGGAGTAAAGAGAATCTACATGTATATACGTATGCCTGACTCTCGCACAAAAGCTCCCACATGCTTCGCAGCAGCTGTGCTACGTAGGATTTCTGGGGTGTAAAAATTGATATCATGATCTTCGACTGCGTGTTTCAGACGTGGTAGCGCCTCTGAGAATTTGGGTCAAACTTCAATAACGTGTTCTACAGTTTCTGGTATTTCACACTGGTCGCACAGCGCGTCAGGATGAAGACCAATACGTGACATGTGATGGTTTAATTGACAGTGACCTGTGCACAAACGAAATATTATAGTAGAGAGGGAGTGGGTCGGCAGAGAGGACCGCAGCAGGGCAGGAAAACTAACTTTGTATGCCTTTCCTCTTGTGTCGGTCTGGTATTGAAGTTCCCACGCGTGAAAAGAGTGCTGGTACAGATGTGGCAGCATATCAGCAAAATTCAATCGGGTATTTACCCGTTTGTAGCGAACACATGGGGGTGGATTGGATGATGGTTTGGCAGTGGAGAGTTTCGCCAATTGATCAGCTATTTCATTTCCTGGGATGTTTTGGTGGCCCGGAACCAGGGCCGGATTAAATGAACCCGAGGCCCCGGGCAAAGTGGCTACTGCGAGGCCCCATAAACGCATAGCGCAACTGCATAGCGGTTCACACGCGTTTCAACTTTGCAGAAGCACCGGTCAAAAACGTTAAAACTGATACGATTTGGCATCTTACATTTCAAAGACAAAACACTGTACAACAATCTTTTTTGTTATGGAACAGCTATGCCCAACCAACGGATCTTGGGGCGCATGCGGCCCAGTCGAAGATTTTGTGATGCCTAATTTAGGTTTTCGGTGTAGTAAGAGTATCCTACATATGACAACCTGTACTTATTTTAATAATCTTGAATTTGACATTTTTGATGCAGGTCTTCCTCAGTGCCACTTTATCATATCTGTTACCATTGCGGTCAGGAATCGAACGCTTGCAGTATATTAACTTAAACTGAATTTAGTTTGCTAAGATCAAAGTAAGCCATTCAATGTTCGGCCCTCATTAATATGTCACTCAATGTGCGGTCCTGCTTAAGATAGTGACATAATTTTTGGCTCATTAAGCCATTTGGGTTGGACATAGCTGTCACAGACTCTCTGGCCATCTTCACTGCACACATCGTCTATTCACATATGTATTGAGGAAAGATACGCCTTCACTCTCTCGCAGATCAAAACGTTGCTACAACGTTTTACTAATGCCCGTCTTTAGTTTACGTTGAACGTAGATTAGTTTTGTTATGATTTATTTAATCACACCGTTTCTACTAACCTGCAAGTGGTGGATCCTTTTTGGTCCAGTCGAAGCCATCCCCTCAACTAGACTGCCATGCATTTCTAATCTTCTCTGCCCTATTTCATTGATCACTAGCACAGTAACTAACAGAAACTACTTTAACGCAGTCTCTGGAGTCGTGTGGTGGTTTTAACATACACAAGCATTGTTCTCTCATTGACCAACGGATAATATACATGATTATTGCGATTTATTGCGATTCACTACACTTTAGAAAGTCAAACATTATATATCTTGAATTACCCAATCCTATGACCTATCGTTCTGGTATACAGGGCTTAAACCCATAGTTGCACAGAGCCCTTTCCTCAGTATTTAGCTGTAATGTATAGAGCTAGCATACGAGATGCTACTCTGACCAAGGTTAGCTACCAGCTGATTCCCCATTTTTTCGATGTGCAATCTCGTCGAGAAGTACATACTGCGCATGCGCTGTTGCCTTTGAGACTGCTTTTCCTGTCCCTTGACACCGTTTGTCAATGACCTGGAATCATGGTGCCTTGTAATTACTGTTTGTTTTAATATTCTGTGCTTTGCGACATTGTTTCCCAGACTCCCTTGTGACTTGTTTGACGTTCACAAGTATTTACCGTTTGTAATTTTTGCTTTATTTGGGAATGGCTTGATTCAGTCACTTGTTCATGAGCTAAGTTCAGGTCTTTGTATCAGACAAACTTCCTTAAACAATATGTTTTTCAGGTCACCTTTGACATAAGTGATCTTCCTGTTTCCCATCACTGCGTAATCATGAACACTTGTAATGTTGCTGTCAATCAAACTTTGGTTTCTGTCAATCAAATGATTTGCACAGAGTCACGTAATGTTATTGAGTTTTGCTGTCAATCATTCTTGCCACTAAAATGTCGTAATTCGACCTATAAGACGTCAGGATTTAGTTGCGCATCGCTGCATGTAACTTTTGCAACTGCTTCTGCATTATGCAATTCACTTTGTACTGCTTCCCATGACGAGCGCTAAAGGTTATACTCGGGTGATTCTATACCTTATCTAGTTACGTTTTGGGTATTTTGAATGTTTGACTTTCACACAAACACATTGCAATAATATACACATGATACATGGTGTTACCGCAGCTTGCGATAATAACATTACACTTGTAACAACATTGTTTCACTGACACAACGTGAGGAAGTAGTCTTGTGAACCAGCTCACTACTGCAACAGTTCTCGATCATTCTTTTAGGTAATTTCCCATTGGTAGTGTCCCTTTGATTTTCTTCGCTTTGTTTTGGAACCCTTATCTAATAGCGTACCAATTGGCTTTATATTATTTCCTCACCGCGTATGCCTTCACTACAATGTTTGTGTTGCTGTCCATCGTTCCTAACAAAAACATTTCTTTATAATAATTCTAACTAACTAGCTATTGTCGGTTAATTCTAGTACACCAAATGACAAATATTGCGGTATACACATACACGTAGATTAACTGTGGCTTAACATAGCTTTGTTTTGCTACGTCATGACCTTGTGCTGTGCATAATTGCCACAACTGATTTATTGTGCACAGGATAACAACAGTTTTGTTCATCTGAAGCTTTCCATCATCATCTTCTAGTCCTCTCGTCATCTTATTGTATTGGGTAACGTTCACTACACGATCGCTTCAAAATATGAGCTTCTCAAACTTTTCTCGTTAAGTCCTTCTGTATTTAATGCATACGCTTGCGATATATTCATACATATACAATCAATTCACATTCAGTTTACAATTCCCAATTACTAGCACATTAAACAATATTTATGTTATGGTTCAAAAATACCATAACAACGTACACTGTTTAAAAAAATGTTCTCAACGAAATACACCGCAAAAGCAATTTGAACCGTACTACTTGACTGAAGTTTTGGGATGGGAGTTTTGCAATAGCTACACCTATCAACTGTTGCGTGACCTAGTGGACAACATAGTGAGCACTAAGCGCAAAGCTACATTTGCTGTGGCGAGTTTTCAAGATTCATCTGCTCAGTTTAAGCCTGCGTGGTGTTCTAATTTTAATAAGTTGTCCAACAGTCTTGTCATATATTTCTACTTCTCATTGCTTGAAACAGTTTTGCGAGAGTGTATAACTTGCTTGTTTTTTCACCACTCGTGTTGTTCTGGCCGTAGATTATTCTTGAAATTATATGATTCATTTGTTGAAAGTTACCGAAAAAATGGATATTATACAGTTTCTGAAAAGAAAACGCATTTTGATAGCCGAAGTGTTAAAAACATTTCAGACAAAAGATTGAGAATTGACGTTCAACCATCACAGACTAATGGGGTAGAAAGGGTAAAGCGTTTTGTGAACAACTATTTGCATTTATCGTGAGCAACCAGAAAATGATAAGCAATATTTCGACGTTGCCCCCTCGAAAAATTTCTGCGGACGCTCATATGGATGCACTAGTTTCGATCTAATTTTTGGGCCATAAAGCGTGGTGCTATTGGGTTCAATTCTTTTAAGTCACTCAAGTGCCTAATGCCAATGTTGTCAGTTTTCTCAACCTATAAACAAAACGCAGTGATCAAAAAGTTCTACAATTTTGACGCGTGGCGAACAGCCTAAAAACATGAAAAAATAGTAAAGGAGTGTTTGGTATTCAAGCGCGAGGCCCCGGGCATTTGCCCGGTTTGCCCAATGGTTAATCCAGCCCTGTCTGGAGCCCAAAGGAAACGGACCTCAAAAAAAATTTCAAAATTAACAAGTAACTGCAGTGCAGGACGCAAGTGCTTATAGTGCACCGCGGCGGAGTGACGTGCGTTTTGCTGATTGTTAAACTTGCGCCGCAAGCTGATACAAGGTTGAATCGAGTGTGAACAATTATAAACTGTGAATTTTGAAAGAAATCCCTTCATTGATAATTGAACTATAAAAGATGTGAGAAAATGGATTAGGTTGTTTGTAGCTTTTCAAGACATTCGGTTTCACAATAGCTAAAAGACCATCAGGCATTTCAAAACTATTAGAGCAAAAATTGACAAAAGATCATGCCTGATAATATCTACCAAGATATACACTTTAGTGAAATAAATTATCTTACTAGAGGGAACCGAAGTGTTAAAAGAACAAAGTGATGATAGAATTAATCTCACTATGGTCTTAGATCTGGGGAAGGTACCCCTATTAAACGTTGGCACAGACACTACTGTAGATGGAAAGAATTGACTAAGTTAATATTGATGTAGATTTCCGTTTATAAGCTGTATGAAAAGAATGAAGCCAAACGAAATAATATTGTGGTTAATGAGCAAACGGAATGTCTTACAACGCTTAGATAGTGTTGAGGAAACCTGACAAATACTGAGCATCACCTTCGGTTTAGAAAATTTGTGTAAAGAACCTCATTTTATTAAGTAAATACTACAAGTTGTGAAATGTCTTGAACATAAGGGATAACCAGTTTTGATGACATACCCCCGGGTTTTAAAGGAAGGTTGCCATAAGCTTACTATACCACTTTTGAGGTTTAACATGTTCTTACTTATTTCCACAATTATAAGTGTGCGATCATTATTATGCAGCATACGATATTACCATCATAATTGACTAGAATCATTATGTACTAGACACTAAGAAACTCTCTAATGATATCAGATATTCATTCAGACCGAAATGATTGTCGTTTCATGTAGGAAATATTGTTTCACATTTTTGACATATACGAAAGACAAATCTATCGAGATCGCTGCATCTAGCGTGAATTTTGAAAGTTTCCCAGAAGACTTTACCTTGTATTCAAAATACCGATGTTATGAAAACTTTTATTTACATGATGTCATTTTTCAGAAAATGAATGACGAGAAACATCCACAAAGGACAGTTCTTGTAAAGACGTCTGGCAATTTGCACCAGATCTTTTAATCAGTTTCTTTTATTTCACATGTCAAGACAAGTTCGACAAACGTTTTTCATAAAGGACAATATCGATTCCTGTACGAATTTATGAATGAATCTTCGCATGACATCATATGGTCACCAGAGGATCTTATGTTACAAGGTCCCCGACAACCAAGTGATCAAGATTTCGAGCGGATTCATCCTTCCTCCATGAACAAGAATAAAAGAACACCCTCCGGAAGCAGATCATCTAAACAATAAACTTATTAATGAAGACCTTTCGAATTTTTTCAGCTTCTTCATCTACTTTATGCATTCAACTCTTTGACAAAGACACCCGTCGTCTTCAATCCAGCAGAGTGGAAAGGAATGTTGAGTTCGTCTTTGCTCCTCAACATAGAACGTCTTGTTATTCTGAGATAACAACAAAAAAAGACTTCGATTACTGGAGAAAAATAACTGAAGAAAGCAACTTAGAAGTTTACCAACGGATTCATGACAAGTCGAACGAAGCTGACGACTAAACAACGACCAAAGACATTAACTCTTTAGAACATTGCCATGTGCATCCATCTGTTGTATTGTAAAGTTGTACCTTGCACAATTACTGTAAACAACACCCAGAAAAGAGTACCAAGTATTATATTAAAATCCACTTCGAATTGTAAATAGAATTCACAATGAAAACAGTCAAAAATATTATTGTAAAAATCGTTTCGAAATTCGAAATTTGTCACGTGACCGTGGTGTCGTACGTCGTGTGTATATAAAGAGCGGAATCACTAGGTTCATCATCAGTTGAGATCTGGGGTATTCCAGGCTTAACACCTATACCGATCACGGGCCTTACCGAACTCTGGTTTCTCTTCACACGCATAAATCTTATTTGCGTGTCACTGCTGAAATTACTATTTTGTATTTAATTATATTCGTGTACGCTGCAGTTAGAGGGTTTGTGATTACTGTAGCGGAAAGGTTGCCTTGTTTGATGTTCATCAAGGACTGGTCCTCCAAGCATGGATTGCAATAACCCCGCCCGTGACAATGATGAAGTCAATCAGCGCCCGATGAGCACGTCGAAATCGTGGAGTCAAGTTGTTAGTGGGAGAAATGCATTTCAGGACGGTTATGTCTACAATGAAGAAAATGACGTATATACGAAAATGCCAGAGAAAAGATCACGAGAATATATTTATCAACTGCTAGAGAAAATCAGGTTCACTCTGATCGAAATTGAAGGTATTGTAAAGCGACGTGTGGGCATGGTCGATTCTACGTGCTCATCTCGAAAATCAGCGGTTGCTTTAGCTGAAGCATTGTCAACGTGACATGAAGTAAGCTTTGCGAAGGTCAGAGACCGTGAATACATCGATGTGAAGTTTAACTAGGTCCCAGCGGATTTTCCGATGGCAGGATCAAGGGCGTGCTGGAACGTTTGTATGGAGAAATTAGATACTCGCGAATAATGAAGGACAGGCGAGGAAAAGCCGATAGACGTCGCATTTACAGTTTGAAAACTGAGGCTCTGAAGTTAACCGATTCCGGCTACCGTACGTTGCTCTGTTCCCATCAGAGTGGGAACAAATTCTCTAATCCGCCGGCTAAACGCTTGTTCTCTCCGGACACATTGCCAGAATGTACAGAACTCGTAAAACGAGGGAGAACGAACATTTTTAATTGCTATTGTGGACTAAAAATGTCTAAACCGGCTAAGACTGGCGAATTAGTAACTTGCGAGTGTAGCTCGCAGCATATGTTGTGTGTTTGTCAACATGTTTTTAAAATCGGAGAAAAGGGTGAAGCTGTATGCAACAGCTGTCACAGGCAGACGCTCATGCTTAGGTTAGATATGACCGTGTGAAACTGATAAAATGAGTGTTCATGATAGATCGTTTCAAGAAACCGACCTTCTGTAGAGAATTGTTATTTGTCTAGTATGCTACAATGTAACACCTATTAAAAGTTGTAGTTATGTCTTATGTTTTTTTGTTTTTTTTATTTGTATTTTTTGTATTTTTTTTCAACCTCTACACATGGCAAACCGCTTACGTATTGCTACCTTCAATACTGCTGGTATAACCGATAATATCCGTAGGGCCTCCCTCTTCGTATTGTTTAGATCATTAAATGTGCATGTGATGTGTTTACAAGAAACACACAGCCATCCTAGTGATGAAGCAAGGTGGGCGAAAGAGTGGACTCCAAATCAGGCGATTTTCAATTCGGATTGTCCAGGAGTCACGCGAAAGAACGGTGTGGCACTTTTGGCCAACTGTTCTTCAATCTCAATACTACTGTTGCAGAAAAGTGTAGACGGCCGAGTTTTATCCGTAGACATCCATGTCTCAAATTCCATAATCCGTTTAATTAACATCTATGGTCCAACTTCCTCCTTTCCCGCAGGATATCGAAATAGCTTTTTCGAAAGTCTTTACTTTTATCTTCATCCGACACGACCTTCCATCCCAGCAGGTGACTTTAACGTAGTAGACAACCCGGCAATTGACAGATTCCCTCCAAGCAGCAAATACGAACAATCCAATTCCCTCAAACTTATGCAAAAATGCAGGCTTATCCGATACATACCGCACTCTGTATGGGGACACTTTGTTTTACTCGAGAAGACAAAATGAGTCTCAGTCACGCCTCAACCGATTTTACGCTACTTCCACGACCCAACCGAAGTCTGAGTGTGCACAGCCTAATGGATTCTCTAATCACGACATTGTAACTTCAGAAATAACGAACTTTGATACACCTACCCACGGCAAAGGTTCCTGGAAGAATAACGTTAGCATTTATAAGGACGAAAATTTCATAGGTTGGCTCAAACGTAAGTGGAACCTTTGGCGCGCCCTTCACCAAACCCTTTTCTCTGACAAAACAATGTGGTGGCAACATGTCAAAGCGAAGAACCAGATCTTGTCAATAAATTACTGCAGGTTAGTTTCGCGTGAACAACTTCAAGAAGAAACACATTCACAAAAATTTGCACTTTCTATGGTCACAACTCTCTGATAGTCCACATTTAACATCCAAGTTCCAACAAGAAAAAGAAAGGTTAGCATCCTTTTTGAAAACAAAACATCGGCGGAAACTTTTGAAGGCACGGGTAGAGTATTGTGAACATTGGAGATCGAAGTACAAAAGAGTTCTACAAACAGTTTGCCACTCAAAAAGACAAGATTAACCAACTAGCAAACACAAACGGCGACTTAATCTCTGATAATCATTACTCAACGCCACTCGAACTTTCTATTAACGGTTTTATGACAATCAACCAATAGACGGAAAAATCGCCAACGACGTTCTTGATGATATCCAAGAACGACTCCAGAGTACCGACGACTCTTTGACTAAACCTATCACAGAACCAGAACTGCACCATACCATTCAACAGATGGCACTTGGAAAAACACCTGGCCCTGACGGTTTAAGCGTTGAATTCTACCTGCGTTGTTGGAACATCATTGGCGCAGATTTCACCGAAGTTATCAGCGACATCCACACTAGCGGACAGATTCCAGATTTTACGAAATTAGGCTACACGAAACTTATACATCAGAAAAATTCAAAGACTGACCATAAAAACTACCGGCCGATATCTCTGCTTAACTGTGACCTAAAAATTTACACGAAGTGTCTGGCAAACAGGTTGAAACCAATCTTTGGTACGTGCTTACAGACACACCAGTACGCAAGGCCAGCTAAAAGCGCCACGGATGCACTGAAACGTCTCCGCGACATCTTCTACTACGTAAAGTCCAAACATATTGATGGAGACTTTATTTCCTTGGACTTCGAGAAGACTTTTGATACAGTCGACCACGACTGGCTTGAAAAAACAATGGTAAAATTAGGTTCCAGCCAACATTTCGTGAAGATCACTAAATCTCTAAACTGCAATGCAAAGTGTCAGGCCATTGTTAATGGCTACTTCACTGAACAAATCTGCCTTCGACGCGGGGTCCGCCAAGGAGATCCGCTGAGCTTATACCTCTTCCTCACATCCATAATACGATTGGTATCCAAACTCAAAAACTCACCAGCTGTTCAAGTTGTTCGCATTCCAGGAGGCGAAGTAGTTACGTGCCCTAGCTACGCTGACGACGTTACTCTAACCCTTGAAGGAATGCCTTCCGTAAATGAAGCATTTTCTTTACTCTCAGCCTTCCAAAAAGCGAGTGGCTTAAAATTAAACCTTTCAAAAACACAAGGTCTCTATTGCAACCG
>JGI24159J19872_10014126_pt1 | contig 10335 bp, 6 predicted proteins | sample Ectturendosymbi4_FD_19872 | JGI IMG/M metagenome (IMG submission 19872) | reverse complement strand
GATATGTGCAAGTTTGAATCATCGCAAAAAGACGAAAGCAGATGGCAGTCGACTGATTCCTCGAAAGCATACAGAAACACTAGTGCTTTTAAATGAATGATGAAAGTGTGCTTTGATTGTCATGCATCAGTATTATAAACATCATTGAAAAACTGTGCTTAACTTAACTCATAATTCGCAAATAAATTGCGCAGGGCCAACAGTAGTAATTTCAAAATGATATTGAGGTTTTATCACTCAAAAGCGCATTCATTTCAAAACCCGAAAAAAACGGGTTGTCCCGGGTTTCTTTTCACAGAAACCCGAAACCCGGGTTTAAAAAATTTGCCCCAAATTGGAAACACTACCGCCGACACCTTGAGTCACTTCGCAACAAGCTAACATCACGCGTCGCAACCCTGAGGTGGCTTGCTGGCTCCGGTTGGGGTGCTGGTGCAACAATGTTGCAAACAGCCAACCTGGCCCTGGTCCATTCAACTGCAGAGGACTGCGCTCCTGTTTGGTGCCGCAGTGCTCATACCTGCCTCATTGACCCCACCATCAACGACGCCTTGCGAATTGTGACTGGATGCCTGCGTCCTACATCAGCGGATAAGCTTTCAATCCTCGTAGGCATCCAACCTGCTGAGCTTCGTCGCAGTGGAGCCACACTATCTCCAGGACGCCGTGCCATGGATCCTGGACACCTGCTCAACTCAGCGCTCACACGTCCATCGAGTGCTGTTGCACGGCGCCTCAAATCGAGACACTCATTTGTACCTGCAGCACAGCAACTCATCAGCTTCTCTGACAACAACAACTTACGTGCGGCGCAGTGGGCGGATCATCAATAGGATGCGGAGTGGGCGGACAAATCCCTACAAGACTCCGCACTACTTCCAGACACCGGTACACACACACCTGGAATGACCCTCCCAAGAAGAGCCTGGGTCCTGCTCAACCACATCCACACCGGTATCGGACGTTTCCGCTCCTGCTTGTGCATATGGGGTATGGCCTCCTCCGTGGCCTGTGAGTGTGGCGCAGAAGAACAAACCGTCGACCATGTCGTCCTCCAATGTCCAATCCATCGACCTCCCCACGGACTGCACGGCCTGATGGTTCTGGATGATAAGACAATTGAATGGCTGCTCAACACCTGCCCCGAAATCTATCGCGGCCAAGCAGTGGATAAAAGAACTCACTCAAACGAAAGAAGAAGAAGGGCTTGCACTCGTGTGATCTACTCCCGTGCTGGCTTCACTCAAAGCTTGCTGGCGTGGCTTACTGGTAAACCTACATGCACCAACTCCTTTTGCCCAAATTGGTCAAGGTTACCTTAGGTGGGATCTTTGTGAAGGAATTTTGCTACACTTCAGGTAACCATGGGTCAATTTGGGCAAATTTTTGTTCCCATCGAAAACTACAAAACTTGTGCAGATTTCGATAGGACTCCCCGAAAGAGCGTCTAAAAATGCAGCTACCGTACTGAAAGAACCAGTTTTCTACGTGAAAGTTAACTAATTTTTAATTTAAGTGGAAGAACCGTTTGTCCAAATTGGGGAGAGGTTACCTGAGCAGGGTTAAGAAGCGTGGCTGGATCACCAGGAGACAACATCCAGCAGGCGATATCATCACTGATTTTTTTCAGAACCCCTGGTATCTTGCTTCCATAGCTTGAATAGTATTCACCTTGTAGTCACTCATGGCATCAAGGTTTTTCAGAAAACATGGGTGTGAATGAAGAACATGCATCTGTAGAGATACATACAAACCAGAGATGAGCGGACTGTGAAATGTTTAAGTCCGAGTACAATCCTGCAGTGATGGAGTTTCGAGACTTGGTCTTGGTCTCGAGACTCATCTCGAGACCCATTTTTGCGAGTCTCGGTTTCGGTCTCGAAAGTTTTAGGTCTCGTCTCGGTCTCGGTCTCGAAGGTTTCAGGTCTCGAGAATTTGAATATTGCAAAAAAATGGTTTATTAAAATTTCTATAATTCAACGATTTTGTGTTTGTTGTAATTGCAGGTAAGAAAGTCAGAAGTAATGACGACATTTTTTATTTTAATTTCGGCAAAATGCACAAATTTTGAAGCCTCGGTCTCGGAGTTTTTGATGAAGTCTCGGTCTCGGTCTCGTCTTGAAATTATGAGCAAGTTTCGATCTCGACGGTTACGGTCTCGACTACATCACTGAAATCCTGATCCGCAAAAATTGAATCCTATCCAGTCCTGATCTGCAAAATTTTTGAAAATCATCAGTCCGATCCAGTCCTGATCCGCCCATGTACAACCATGTATTTTATTTTGCCTCATGAGGCAAAATAAACACAACCTTTTGGCATTTCCAAAATTTAACAAGGCAGTGTTTATTTTGCCATCGGAGACAAAAGCACTGCTGAAGTTATTTTGCCATTAGGCGAACCCAAATGGTAGAATTGTCAAGTGATAAGGATGGTACGCTTGAGTTAGTGCATGCTGGTCTCTGTCACATGACCTAAAACACTAAACCTGGCCCCAAAACCTAAAACTAAAGCCTAAACCCAAAACTTAAACCCAAAAGCTAAACCCTAAATCCTAAAACTAAACCCTAAATGCAAACCCTAAACCTAACCCTACACCCTAAACGTTAACCCTAATCCTAAACCTGAGTCTTTTTGACAAAGTACATAAACATCACTCCCATCAAAAGTGTGATCTCTACTAGCTAAGACAAAGCAAAGGGTGAGAGCAGAACTACTGAACACTCGCGCAGCAGGCATAGACACTAACACCTCAACTACGTTCACCTTGTTGCATGCAATACGAACTCAACGCTATATATGTAGTCTGAACAAAGGTAGATGCATAGCAGTATAGCCCTAGCCCTAGCAGAGTTTTTGCCACTGATAGCAAAATAAACATTACCATTCAACAACTCTGTAAAACCACATTACACCTAACATTTTTGATGTGGTTAGAACAATCACATCAGAACAACAAAAATTTTCTCAGTCCGATCCAGTCCTAATCCGCCAATGTTCAAAAAAATTGCAGTCCGATCCAGTCCTGATCCGTGCTCATCTCTGATAGCAGGGGCGGATACAGGGAGGGGCGATTGGGGCGATCGCCCCCCGTAAAATCTATGAAAGTAACTTTTTTCACCATAATTTTGTACAAATTCGTAAAAAAGCATTCGCGATATAAGGCCATTTTGACGTCCATTGTTTTGTCACACCAGTGTTGTGAAATATACGTCATGTCGCTTACAATAGTGAACCCATAATGAGACTTGACTGCCAAATATTACTGAACACGCCCCCCCTAAACTTACTGGCTGGATCTGCCTCTGTCTGATACAAACAGTGGTGTAGCGAGGCTAAGTGCCGCCCGGGGCTCACCATAAAATTGCCGCCCTTTTCACCTCTAAAATTTGCTTGCAAGAGTTCAAAATGAAAGAAGACTATGTTTCGTGCTTATTTAAAGATGTAAGGATTAATAAAGCATCGTGAAGGTCACAATTAAACACTCAAAAACTGAAATGGGTCTTGTTTTTCATTTTGCTTTTTCTGCTTGTTGCCACCTTCCTCATAATTACTTCTCCGATTTTTTCTTCTTTCTTGACATATGCATGTATAGAACCGGGATGCTTCGTCAAATTTTATTCCCAGTTGGTTTTTAGTCTCCGCTAAGCCCACCACTTAACTTTAATCGTTTGCTCATTACAGGGGATCAAATAGAAAAGTCAAGGGGTGTCATGGCGGCATACCTACTTTGCAAATTTAAAATTTCTGTATGATAATATCTCGCGTAGTACAGCATCTCCATCTTTAACTAAAAAAGTACATGTACTGCATAAAGAAGGCTATAAGTAATCAACTTGATAATATGATCTCACGTGATGTAAAAAACGTTTCATCGTTTACTTCAATTGAATTTAATCAGGGACGCCGGAACAGCGTTAGGGCAGGGGAAGGCAGTACAAAAGTTGAGGGCAATATAAATTTATAAAAAGAAAATCGTTACCGATTATAGCTGTTTCTGTTCAGCAACGATGTTGACCTCAAAAATAATACCAAAAGTTATAGAAAACCAGTGTGAAGTTTAAGGGTGCGCGAATAGCTGCAATAAATTTGTTTCAGTTCGATCTTGGTAAACCATGAAACTATCTGTGATACTGTATCTTCATAAAAAGACACCCCTCCCCCGTTGCCCCTTTATAAAAGGCAGTGGGAAAATTCACCCGCTCTCCGGCATCCCTGGGTTTGATTCTCTTAGCATGGGCCTATATAAAAATATTCAAATGTTAAATCTGTCGGCATTTGCGTGGAGCCGTCTATAGGTGCGGGAACCATTTCGATAAAATAGGTGAAATAGGTTTAAAACCGGCTCTGGTTGAGCACTGGCATGCAACCTTCATCGTTACCTGCAAACTTGGTATAGCTGTTAGGCTCGATCAAATTACACGTGCATAGTGTTACTACTTGCTTTCATTCGCCAACTTACGTCTACTTGGCAAACTGTATTATGAAACCGGCGGGGTGGGATAGGCCTTTTTAATGTTGAGCAGTGATTACAGCTTCTTACGTTCTACGGTAATTGGGCTGAAAAACATTATTCAGTGCAAACATTGCCAAGTTGTGCAACTGTTTCGATTAACGCCCTTTTTAATAAAAGCCTTCACCACAATCATACCTAATCGTATCGTTTGCCCTTGCGTTAGGCTTTCAGACTAAGGTTCATGCTTCAATTTCATTAAAATTGGAGCAACACCTTTTGTAAGCTTTTCTTGTTGAAATGACTTTTTCTATGACTGCAAATGTTACGATTACTGATGAAGAAAGGAGATTTCTACGAAACTCACGTTGCTTCCAGTAGCGTAGCCAGCACATACGTTTGGGGGGCCAAAATGTTTGATTTTAGGCGAAAAACACTGTTTTGTTTGGGATACCGCCTCTCAAAACACAAAATGACTACATATTCTTTGTCCCCCCCTGGCCATCCCTATGCTATCGGCTGGCTCTGATTCACTCTACTTGCTGTTCAAACCTACAATCTGAATTCCAAGTTACCTACGCAAACACACCAACTGCACCATCTCGCTTCAAGAACGGCATTTTCCAACACCATTACGTCACACAGAAAAACAGCAGTTCTATTAAAACCGCGCAACGTTACCTTTGCAGAGTTCTTCACTTCAATCAAAATTTATGCTGATAAGCCACCCAACGACCAGGCCAACCTGGGCCAACTTCTTTTGACCCACGGGATATTTTGCAAAAACGTGATCACTTTCGGATCACTTCCAACAAAATGATTTAGGCTATGAAACAACAGACTCACAAGTTTTAAACTAAAAACGGTGCATGTGCTTCGAAATGACGAATGCATTTTTAGTGCGAAATCTTTCAATTTGGGAAATCTATCTTTGATGACTAATTTCACGAAGCTATCTTCAGTCTCTAACATCGTAACTATTGTATTTTTATATTTTTATATGTTTGTTCTAATTAAAATTACCTAATTGCAGGGATGGGCAATTAATTTGACTAAGGGGCCACTTTGAGATGGCCCCATTTAGCGGATAGATAGACAATTTATTTGGCGGTACTGAATTCATTGCGCCAGTTGTACTCTTCAAGACAACAAAAGCCGGGGCAACGAAAAACACAGAGGTTATCCAATAAGGTGTTCCAGCGGAAAGTTAACGGAGGGCCGTACCTTCTAATTTGATCGTAAAATAAATAAATAAAACAAAAACAATAATGATACACAGAAAAGGTATTAGTCATTGTTCTTGTGCAAATGCACTTTATCCAGCGCAAACAATTCAGCGAGAAAAATGTTTCAACATATTTTTAACATAAACCTCAAACGCATTTCAACATATTTCAGATTTGAATATTTTTCCTGANTGCATCCGCGGGCCACNGATAACGCTGTGGTGGGCCACATACGGCCCGTTGGCCTGTAGTTGGACCACACTGGAACAGACTATAGCTTGTGGCACTTCTTGGAAGTATCCCACTGAACATCAAAAAATGGCATGATATGTGCCACGAAATGTTCGTCATCAATGCCAAGGTGTCAGGTGATGTAATGATGTGCCGTTGGGGCGTTGCTAAGACGCGAACGATAGGAGAAAAAGGATTAAGATAGCCTTGACTACAGTGATTTCATGCAGGGTCTTTTTCATCAATTTTTGAGAGGGGCAGCACAAACCTCGAACTAACGGACCAGTAATATTTGCTAGTCTGCAATCGTATGTTATCTCTTTCGTTTGTTCAAATGACTTTTTACTGGGATGGGGGAAATGTCTTGCCTGGATAAAAAAGTGTAAGGACTGGAAAAAAATGTTTCCTAGTAAGTCTGTTAAAAAAGCCATGATTTCAAGAATAACATTGAAGTACTTTTGCACATTAGATTTGATCCAGATTTTTGAGAAAGCATTTTATTAATTTTCTCAATCCACAACCACATTTCTTGTTATTTCTAAGCTAGCCTTCCAGTCTAGGGCTTCTAAAGACAAAATCTTAAAAGAATTAGAACTTTCACTGCTTTAAAAATTGATTTAAAAAGAGTAACAACTTTTAAACTCCTTTCAAAAATTAATTTTGATCAACAAAGTGCTGCCCCCCAGAAAGTGCCAGGGCCCCTGGGCACCCCATGGCTACGCCACTGGACCTCTATGCATTGTATTCTTATTGATTCTCTGACTAGTTTTACCCAAATGATACCAAGGTAACTAAAATGTCAATGCCTTGATTTCGTGCTGCTATTTCCATTGTTTTTTCAAAAACACTGCCAACTGTTAGCGACCCATTATCCCAACATAACGAAGATATCAACACAGCCTCAACTAAATCAACTAAAGTGGAAGAAGACATTCCTACAATATCACAAGTCCAAGATTTCAAATCAACAGGAAACTATGGTGCATCAATACAGGCGAAGACGTCTAATGACAGTGTTCCTTATGTAAATGATAATGCATCACTGGAAGTTCTACAAGAAGAAATCACCTTACCTGGAAGCAGAAGATTGTAAAGTGCTGGATATCAACTACAGATTTACCAGCAATGAGAATTGAACCAACTCAAGAATGAACAATCGAGCTGGTGAAAACAAACTCCTGTTCCAAGATATAACCATTTATATCTTGTATTTTATTATTTGTGTTCTTGTTTTGTGTATTACCGTCTTATATGCTTCACACACAGGGCGTATTTATTGCTTTTTATATAAATTTTGTGTTTATTATGTATAATAGACACACATTCTAGAGATGGTCAACGGAAAGAGCAATAATTCAAAAATAGTTCAAGTTTAAAATAACAAAATAAAATGGAAACACTGGAAAGTTAATTTTTCTTTATTTATTATATTGAAGATGATGTTTTCAAAATGAAAAGTGAAAATATCATCTTTGCAATGCGCTGATGACGATAACAGGAGTTATCGAAACGTCTGCAAAATGTCGTTAATATCGTTTTCTCTGGCCGTGATTTTCGTTTTAAGGCTATTCAGCAGAGTTGAAAGTCAGGCCGGGCTTTTCGTGTCGGGCCAGGTACGGGCTTAAGTTTATAAAAATCTTTAGGGCCTGCATACAAAACTTTTTAATAACATTCACAGTAACGATTTTTTTCTTTCGTGACCTAAATTTGTTGTGCGCACCGCCGTGACTTCTGTGAGTGAAGTCATTGCGATTTTTCTTCAGCTAATTCTATTTGCAAATACAGCTGCGCTCTTTTGTTCTCTGCTCGGATTAGGCTCACGTTCCTTTTGAGAAGGACACAGCAGCGAGGAAATTTGCACGCCATGGCATTGCTTCGAAGAGGTCAATCACTCCCGCGATTCTTGGCTTGTTTCAAGAAACGATGGCCTACAAACAGGCTTTTCATGCCCACAGTGCTATGCTAGATAGTTTATTTTATCCCTGTAGGGCCATCGTGCATAGTTTCGTGAAAGTTTTATTTTTTCTTGAGAAACATTACATTATACAGCATTATCGTTGACTAACAAGCTAAGTTTGTTTAAGCCAACGTCTTGGTCAAGGTGTGATAAAGCCGTGCACTTGCAGCTAAACCCGTACACTACGTTTTTTGATGCTACGCAGTTGCGCTTATCTTGACTCACTCGGTAAATTTGGCTTTCGGGCCTAAATCGGGCTTCAAAAATAAATTTCTGACTCGGGCCGGGTTCGGGCTTGTGAATTCGTGCTCGGGCTTCAAAATGAGGCCCGTTTGCAACTCTGCTATTCAGCACTTCCGCTTTTCATTCACCAAAATGAAAAGTATTTTTGAAATTGGAATAATGTTAAGAAGATATCAAAACAATTAAATCGATGAATTTACAAGTACTTTGAAGTCATGGACGTCCGCAGGGAGACAAAACAGGCATTTGCACTCCCTGGAAATTGGGGCTAAGAAACAATTATTTCTAGAAAATCTGAAGTCAGCAGCTTAATTCCGATTAATTGATTTAATTCCTGCACTAAAACTTTATTTGCCGGTATGGCACTCCCATTGTTTCTTGACTGGAACGTCAGTGCGAGTCTGTCCAATGAGAAGGGACTGAAAAACGGATGGTATTGTCTGGATTTACTGCAAATCGTGATCACTCAAAAATGCTGTTTTCACTTATCCTTCACTTCCAGACAATGGTTCTGAATTCATTTTTAAGCTTGCACCCCGTCCAGTAGAAAAAATCATTTTTGCACCACTTGCGCCAATTGATGTATTGTTTTTTGTATTATCAGAGAAGTTCGCACAGAGAAGTTCGCATCCCAAGAAGTCTCTTCTTGCTCCGCTAGGGGGTGCGAGCACCCCCAATTGAGAACCGCTGCTTCCAGACATCACCAACAGATAAAAAAGTCGGCCATGAGAACAATTCGGCCAAGTGCATGCATGTACACACTCACGTAAATTTCACAAGTGTACAGGGCGTGCAAAGTATGACTTTCTTGCCGAGAGTGAGAGGCCTCAGTCCAGACACAAGCTTGTCCTTTCCAAAATTTTCCAGCCAGGCCCGGCCGTGGGTCAGTGCATGTCACTAATACTGTAGCCTACATCATCGACTCTACTGTTGATGTCAAGCACCGTCACACGTGCACCCAGGTAAACAAATACGAGCAAGAAACCACTAATTGTGGCGATATAACAAAACACATAGTGGTGTATCTTTTACTGCAACCGGGGTGCATTAAATTTTACTTCACTTTTGCTAAGCGTTACGGCGCCCCTATGCCAGTTGCATAATCTCGGAATGACAGAGCACAAAATCTGAAATGTGTTAAGATACTTCGCCAGATTTGCGAAAAATTCTCAATGAGGAAGCACGTTGCAAGAAAGTCAAACATCTATTAATAGTAGTGGCCGGTGGGTGACGCTGTTGAGTAAGCAGATCTGTAAACGGTGCAAAACGTGAAAAAAAGCTTTGCAAGCAGGGACAGCACGAAATCATTGAAGAGTAATTACATGTTGCTTTACGTAAATTGAATGGTAAAATGTGTTTGCTGTAAACACATTTTACCATTCATTCAATTGGCTATGGAAATCAGCAAAATTAAGCAGTTGGCCGGCTTTGGATAACGAAAAAGAAATTATGGGGAAGTAACGAATGCAGTTGATAAAGTGCTGGCGAGGTTTGTTGGGAGTGAAGATCATTGAACCGCGCCACATGAGGTGAGACGAGTGAGCAAAACAGGGGAAAGAAAGTAAATAACTGGTTGCGTAAGTGAGAAGAATTGCAACGTCGCTAAGTTGCTTCCAGTGGAGCAACAACATGCAGAAAAAATTTGCGCAGCTCTTCTTTCTCTTGTGAGACGTAATTTGTTCCGACAGACGCAAAGACCACTGCTTTCTTTGGGCAAATCTTTATCACAATTAGCTTTCCATTGAATGACGTTAAGTCAACTGTTTCGGCCAAGCGGTATTGCTCGTTAACTGATGTGTTATCAAGCACGCGCAAACACACACGGGCCTCAAAGTGCACACGCACATACATACATGGACGAAAGTTCATTGCATCCGTCTGTTGCAAGACTGTCGTGAAGCCCAGGTACGTGAGGAACTGAAAGAAATTACTAATAAAAATAATAGCAGCTCTGTCCTTTGAAAAAACATTTGTGACATGTGTCAGTCAAACCTTGAATTCTTCGCTTTTTACACGTTGAGTTTGAAACAGCCAAACAACTGTTTATTGGTTAATGAAAAAACAAAAACGCGTTTTTTCTTTTTCTAAAAAAAGGACGCCTCTCTTTTTTAACAAGTATTCGTGCAAAACAGCAATGAAAGGCCCCGAAAAGTTTTATCTTGAGTGCTTAACAGTGAAGAGCAAGAGTACTGCGTGCGATGAACTTGAGAAACAGAGAGACTTGA
>JGI24159J19872_10014124_pt1 | contig 10337 bp, 7 predicted proteins | sample Ectturendosymbi4_FD_19872 | JGI IMG/M metagenome (IMG submission 19872) | reverse complement strand
AAATTTTCTTGCAGCAGAGTTTTTTTCTCTTCATCGATACTTTATTGAAACTACAACAACAGATATTGATATGCTTTTACAAGTTTAGTTGCAATTCTGTAGTAATAGTGGGTTTGTTGTGACTTATGGCGTAATAATGCTGTTTTACCCACTGCTGGACAATTGAATAGTATGTAGCATAGGCATGGTAAGGCAAGAAACATGGTCTTACAGTACTTGGTTTGGTAAATGCTTAATCCATTACGCATATAACGTTTCAACTTTATGATCTTCTCAGGTTTGACTCTACTGTAGTTGTGTACTTATCAATATATTGTTCCCAAATTTAAACAACCAAATATTTAAAAATTTTGAAGCATAGATTGTATGAATATGCTTCTGGATTAACCTCAACACCTAAGGCTGAATTACTTTACAGTTGCAAATGCAGAAAATTTGTAGGTCAAAATAAAGTCGAAATTTGTAAATTATAAAGTCAAAATTGTAGTTTTTAAGTCAAACAATAGGTTTTCCTAAACATGACAAAAAGGAAGTCAATGGGTATGTGAAAAAAATCAGTAGATCAAACAGGCTAGATTTCAAGTCTTTTGAGTCTTTGATTGACTTTCTAAGGTTCCAGGTTCAAAAGTTGTAGTCTAAAAACAAGAAAATGATTATTCACCTAATTAGATAATTCATTTTTTGTTTTAGGCCATTACTTTTGTTTTGAACCAAAAACACTAGAAAGCCGATCAAAGACTCAAAAGATGTGGATTCTGGCCTAGTTTCCAATAAAAACTTTTAATGCGGCTCCTACATAGATACCATGTTTATTCATGTCTAAGTTGCAAAATTATGTGCCAATTGTTCACCTTGAAAATTGGGGTGCAATTACAAACAACATGTGACTTACAAATGCATTGCCTGGAAGTGTGTTTGATGGCTATGTTGGTGTGTGATATTTACAAGAAATCTAGCTAAGCAAAGTTATGTGTCTAAGGAAGAGATGGGGTGATGTTCATGTGTGCCCATGTGTTTGATGTGGCTCTTTGCGGGAACACTGTAAGAAATGTAGCTCTTGGTCTCTGACTGGTTGGCCATCCTGGAATAGAGGGAAGTAGGCAATACAGGAAATTAGCCAGTAGAAGAAAGTATGCAGAAGATGCAGGTAGAGAAAATCACACTTTACCTTGCCTATATTGTATATTTCTCACTAACCTTACATATTTTTTACTCACACATTTTGCAGAACATGCATGTCACATAGACTTCATATGCTATATGTACCCTACGTGTAGGTTTTTACTGATCATTTTTCAGTCATATACCGAATTTTTTTTAAATGACCAAAAAAAAATTTGGTGAATTCGGTCATAATGTCAGAAAAGATAGACTAGTGAATGCTGTTACGGTAAATTATAGTACTATGGTGAGGCAAATGACTAAAATGTCTCAGTGAAAAAAACAGGCCCTACATTTTAACTGATTTGGTAGGTAACACAATTTTTGTCACTGGGGATGCGCTTTTTGGCAATCTTGTGCAATATTCAGTGTAGTTGCTACTTAACACAGTGTTTTGGCAATGAAATAATGGTTGCAAACATTTTATATGCTGCATAACTTGTAAACTGAGCGTCACCTATGTTAGAGCTGACCCTGTCATTACAAAATCAGCTTTGTCATTGAGTTACAGTTCAAGTAAATTGGTGAAAACACATTCAGATGGCATCTTCCTTTTACTACTTGATATATTTCATGCAAGATGTTTTCTACACAGTAGTAATAAATTCACCTTAGGCAAAAAGCTTTCTGCAGCCAAGTGAGTCATGTTAATGAGGATAGAATAGAAGATACAAAGATGAATTTTTATGTCAAAACTTAGAGCTGATAGTAATGTATGTATTTCTTTGAATTCTTTCAACAACCTTATGCCTAATTACTTGTTTAAAAAATATAATAACGATATGTGTGTTTCAAGTATGGTATTTTTGTTGAATCATTCCAAAAGCAAACAATTCTCTTGTATCTTGTTCAGTTGGTTGCTTTAGTTTTTGTAGCTTTGACTAAATCAACGAAGTTCAGAAAAGAATTAGTAACAAGTTATTTCTAATTTGCATTTCTTTTAATATTATAGGCTTCTTTGTTCTGGTATATGCTACATAACCTTAACTGTATATAATCTGCTCTAAAATTCTAACTGTCTTTAAAATTTGTTGATGTTGTTGGAATGTCAGTAGTTCATTTATAACATTGGAAATGGATCAAAGTGGAGCAAGATCTCGTAAACCAGATCAAAACACATCATCTTTAAATATGCGTGAAACAACTCAAACAAATGAAGCACAGGTTGACAAGCCAAAAGATTTTGTGACACATGGGAATGCTTTTGATTGGTGGAATGAAGACCGTGGAAGTGTTTTTCTTCTGTTGTTTTTGTATGTTCTCCAAGGCATACCTTTGGGTCTTGCTGGAAGCATCCCAATGCTTTTGGCAGTAAGTTTGATTGTCATAGAGTAGTAGCATAGAGATAGAATCACACCTGGACCTTCTATAGAATCTCCAACAATTACTTTAATAAGTTTACATAAGATTTCATGTAAGTTTTTGATCAGTTAAACAGTTGGCACCTTTTTGATTTGCTAAATCTTGCAAAATGTCACTTTATATTTTACATTACTGTTTATCAACTGTAGGAATTAATAATGGTAGTTGAAAAATAATTGTTTTTTTACATGCATTTGTGATACTATAGGTCAGGAGCTTCTAGCTCAACTGTCATTTGTCAATATATTGATATTGCTACAGTCCAACAGTAAGTTGTTATAGCCATCTTTGTCACTTTAGTTATGATATTTCTAGTTGCCAAACTGTCAGCTTTAAGTTAAAATAAAAAAAATATTTTATTTCTTAAGTTATAGCTTGTATATCTACTCAGTTCAGTTTCATTATACTCACTTTTGCACTCTGTTGGAGTGTTGTGAGTGGTCTAACCTGTTTGTACTCGTGAGATGATCAACGCTTGACTATGACCTGAGAGTATTTGACATTCTCTGTGGATGGGTAGACCAATCACATGCTCAGAAAGCAAGTGGTGACACCAAGTATACATTTTGTAATTTTGCGGCCCAGTGCCAGTCCATTGCCAGGTGTTGCAACCACTGGTCTGTGATGCCAATGTCTGCTTGTGTGTGCTATGGGCATACGCCTGCTTCAGCGGTAATTGCTACATTGGTAGTGAATCACTGAATCAATGGCAGCACCACACATGAACTATTTCTTTGCATCCATCCATCAATGTTGTGCATGAGGCTGGACAAGCATCAAGACCCATTTTCAAGTCTTTTGTATGACCCAACCAGCAATTGAACCAGCCTACCAACTCTGGTGGCACATATCCAACCAACCGACCCACCTAGCTTATAAACTAGGAGTTCTAAAATTAATAAGAAGTACCAAGAAATTATGTACCAAATGGCTAATGTTTATGCTTAATACTTTCTTTCCTTATTTCATTGTCTTATATTTTTGTCATATTTTCAGATAAAGTTATTTCTATTTAATAGGTGAAATTTAGAATTCAGGCAGAAAGTTTACTTTCTAACATTTTTGATGTGTCCCAAGGAAACAAAATGGTTGATTATGACTACTTCGTGGATTTTTCTTATTTGAATGGCGGAAAGTGTTCATAATATAGACATGATACATATTGGAATGCATTTCTTAGTTAACAAATATGTTCTGAGGTCAAAAATTTCTCAGGTCTAGAATTAAAGACCAAATTGTGTGAGAATTAGTCAGCTACATGTACACTTAGGGCTCTGAAATTTTAGCAGATATACTATATGTATGTACTGTAAGTTTGATGTAAATCTTTGTACTGTGTTTAAAAATTTTGTGTGACTCTGAAAATTTGTCTTTTTCTTGTAAGTGGTCATAACAAACCCTTTTTGGTCGTATAGTGCCACATTAAAGCATGTTACAATAGTAGTAACAATGATTGAAAGAAATAGCAAGGTTGTCTGATAATGATGCATTTGAACAATCAATTCAGAAAATTAACTGAGTGATGAGTGACGCAGAGCACCACCTGGGAAAGCAGAGATGGCTGCCTGCCAGCTACTTCTTACATTCTGAGTAGGGGTCAGAGTTAGTATAATGAGATTTCTTACTAAGATTGAACTTCAATGTGCTAATTTGTGCTTTAAAATAAGTTATTCCACTTGATGTTTTATTATTCAAGATCTTTGCTGCAATGTTATATCTTTGCATTTGGTGGAGTAAACAAATTTAAAAACGCTTCCTGAAACTAGGTTAACCCTGCTTAAAAATGCTTATGTAACCCCTATTTAAAAACCCTTTCTGAAACTAGGTTAATATCTTATTACCAACATTATTTATGTGCAGAGCAAACATGTGGATTATCATGAACAAGCCATCTTCAGTTTTGTGTTTTGGCCTTTTAGCATCAAGCTGTTGTGGGCACCGATAGTAGATGGAGCATACTTCACTAACTTTGGAAGGAGGAAGACATGGTTAATTCCTACTCAGTATTGTATTGCCATTGTCATGTTGATTTTGTCATACAGGTATATAGTTCATCTTTTAATATGCTTAAAAATATAAATGTTGTTGATAAGTTTCCTCTACATGTACAATAAGTATGACATCATAATATTCCTAGAACTGTGGAACTAAACTAAATTTTTGTGTTTAGTAATATATGCCATGATTGTTTTCTGGTTGAGTTGCATCCTAACAAGATCAAAATTAATTTTAGAAGTGTAGAATAATTTAATCTTTTAGCTACTGGCAATCAATTTAGTTTCACCTGATTTTTGGCAACTTTTTTGCATCCTTGCCACTGATAATTTTATCTCTTGCCATTGATTCTGGCACAGCGTAAAGCTTACTGAGCTTATATGTGGAGCAACGTTCTTAAACCATAATCAAATGAAGCATGGCATGTGCCATCGTGTTTAGTAAGGACATTTAATGATTGGCAAACTAGGGTGAACATCACCATACACAAAAATGGGGACAAAAACAATTCACTAATTACCAAGGCATTTCTTTCCAGGAAAAATATATGCTAAATTTCCTGAAAAACGATGCCACAAATAATTGAACCAAAGTTGCAGGGTACCCAGTGCAGTTTTTGTCCTGAACATAGAACTATCAGACAAAATTTTTACTGTACAGCAAATTTTTGAGAAATATTTTGAGTATGTCAAAGGTGACTGTGCATGTTTTGTCGTTGAGAAACCATTATGACCAGGTTCTTTGAGAAAAGCTTTTGGAGTGTTGTGGGAGTACAGAGTTGACAGCCACCTGTTACTGGCGGTTAAGTCATTGTATTCCTGCTCAGAAGTTTGTATGTATCTGTGCCAGCGATGTTAATCACAATTCTATTCACCTTGGGTGTTGGATTTTGACAAGGTTGTGCTGTCACCACTTTTATTCAGCTATGTGAATTGGATAGCTGGTCATAGCTGAGTTGATAACAGTGTTCTCTTCTAGCTGAAAAACAAGGCACTTTCAAAACTTTTTGGATGCCAGCCGACACAAATTTTGAAAACCGGCACTTGTAAAATTTGGTCGCAATTTCCTTCAAAAACTTCGTTATTTTTTCAAAGATGTGCGGGACAGATTTTCACGATTTAAGCCATTCTCAGGTCACAGCAAGGATATACAGCAGTGACCTGTAAAAAAATGTTCAGACGCATTTTGGAAATCTGCTTGCAAGGTTTAGAAAAAGTTCTGTGTGCATTCTCTAATTTCTGCGTCCAAAAATGAAGATGTTTCCTGTGAAATTCAGAAACATTTTTGAAGTTTTCACCTTGCAAGCTTCACATATAATGTTCTGGGCGCAGTTTCACGATTCATGCATCAAAAACAAAGCTGTTTGCTGTGAAGTTCAGACGCATTTTCGAAGTTTTCCATATGCAAGTTTTACGAAGTTCNGGCGCATTTTCAAGATAATTGCAGCCAAAAACAAAACTGTTTGGTTGAAGTTCAGATGTATTTTGGAAATTTACGCCTTGTAAGTTTTATAAAAAAAATTTTTGGGGCAATTTCACGATTTGTGCGTCCAAAAACAAAAGTGCTTGCTGTTAAGTTCAGACGCATTTTGCAAGTTCTCCACTTGCAAGGTTTGCAAAAATTGTTCTGGATGCATTTTCACAATTTATGTGTCCATAAATGAACCTGTTTGCTATGAAGTTCAGATGCATTTTTGCAGTTCTCCATTTGCAAGGTTTACAGAAAAAGCTCTGGGTGCATTTTCACGGTTTATGTGTCCAAAAACGAAGATGTTTGCATTGGAGTTCAGATGTAGCTTTGAGGTTTTTGTCTTGCAAGGTTTATGAAAAAAATTCTGGGTGCATTTTCACGATTTATCTGTCCAAAAACAAAGCTGTTTGTTGTGAAGTTCAGACGCATTTTGTAAGTTGTCTGCTGATATGTTAAACGACAGGAAATTCATCAACACTTGCAACTGGTCTACTCTGTTGTTAGCTATTTCGAATGCAGTAATGTAATTTTGAAATGTCCTTTTCCAATGCTTCTACTCATTCCTTGCGGTTGAACTATTGACGTTCACTGGGGTACGAGTGGTCTCAATGTTTCTGACATATTGCATTTACTAGCATTCAAATGATTGATTTGAGCTAATTCAATTGTCGTAACCTCACAACAACTCACAACAACATTGACCGATAAACCACTGATTTAATTCTGCTTTAATTAGCTGAAACACGACATCTAAAGAAATAAGAACAAAAATAAAATAACGTGAAGCAAACATACTCAGACCAACTGACGGACAAACTGCTCACTGTAATCAAGAAGACTACACTACTAATCAGCTCATGTGGAGCAGTCAATTATTAACATGCACAACACAAACGGCCGCAAGCATCGAACCGCATAACACGATATGTATTTTAAGTTAACAACTAATAAAATTAAATGGCCAACTGATGCAGTTAATTCAGCATGCACCAATAAAGCTGGTAGGCTGAATTCAATTCCTGGTCAGCAAGGGTGTAATGAGAGAGGACAAATGGGGCACAATGCCCTGGGCACCAGAATGTCCCAACAATGTCGCAAGTACTTTCTTCAATACAGTACTTTTACTCCCAAAAAAACTCATGTTTGAACATGGGTTTGCCAAACTTGTTTCTTGCCCCGGGCGCCATCTAATCTTGGTACATCCCTGCTGGTCAGGTCATCACAAGAGTTGATAAACAATGCTGTGTCCATTTCAGCCTCCTGCTTGCTCTGGGTGAGTGTAAGAGAAGGGTTCATTTGTGGTACTGCTATTGTCTTGCCATCAATGTACTATGAAAGAAGCCACATTGCACTTTGGCACAGAGCAAGTGCAGATGTGTGCTGCAGACCAATTGTGACATCCAAAATGGGGTATGAAGCAAGTATAATGAACCTGAATTGAATTATTAAAGACTAAGACAGTGGTTTTCAATTCATTTTGCAGCTGACACCCCCAACAGAGGGTGAAGTCATTCTCTCACCCCTTGTACCAAGTAGCATAATTCTTGCATTGCTGGCATAAATACTTAAAAAATCCCAGAAACGCTTAACTAGAACTTACACTTTTGTAATTCCAACAAAGAGAATTTGTACAAATGTGTTTGAACAAAACACAAACAGTTAACAAAAAAAAGTCAATTAAATTGTTCTTGTCATTTCACCTCTACAAGTTGTTCGAAGCAATGCATAAGTCATTTTCTATGTTTCCTAAATGATTCTGATATTTGTTTTGATGAAACATACTAACTAAAAGCAAATTTATTAGGTGCAGTCATATTTACGAAATTTGCAAATATAAGCCATCAATGCATGCATTATGAATAAATGTATTTTCAAATGGTTGTTGAGAATTTGTCGGACTGTAAAGAATATATTGATGCAATTTTTGCAACAGTGAACCTGTGAAAGAAAAACTTGTCTTGCAGATTGGATGCAATATTGAATGCCTCTTCCCCTGATATTATGAACTTGACAGTGAGTTTCTTTATTTTAAACTTCTGTGCTGCAACCCAGGACATTGCTGTTGATGGTTGGGCCTTAACTATGCTTTCCAAGAAAAATGTTGGTATGGCGTCTACATGTAATTCTGTTGGTCAGGTATGCTGTTGGTTTATACACGTTTGATTTGCTCGAATTTCTGTAAGAATCTCTGCAGAATATTTGTTACTGTTCAGGCATGCATTTTGTATGACAGAGTTAACTGCCAAATTCTACTGAAGAACTGTAGCTATATGCAAACATGCACACTAAATGCCATGATGGAAATTGTATTTCACATTTAAATAGAGTTCTGAAGTTGTAAAATTTATCCTTGTTATCAAAAATGTAATTTTCATAAATTTTTAATTGTTAAGGGTTTTATGTTGCTTATCCATGTGAGGCTTTAGTGGAATACCAATGCCAACTTTTCCAAACCATGATATTAAAAAAACACTACATTTTTATAGTAACAGACAAACTTGTGCAAAATGTAAGTGAATGTTGCAATTTATACAAAGCAATTGTTATAGCCAACTGCTGTGTTTGCAGACTGCTGGATACTTTTTGGGATATGTTGTTTTTCTTGCTCTTGAGTCTGCTGATTTTTGCAACAAATATTTAAGAAGCAGTCCTCAAGATGAAGGAGCAGTCACTCTTGCAGGTATTGAATGTCATGACAACTTGTGTTTGTCATATAAAATGGTTAAGCCTATTGTTTAGTTAAAGCTAACTTGCCAATATGACTTTGATAAGCAGATGCAATATTGAAGGAAACATATTTCAAAATTTTCTTCTTGTGACATGACATACTGAAATTTAGTTTGAGTTCTAAGCAATGCTGCGTAAAGGTCAATCGAGGGTGTAAATTTTGAAATAAACTGGTTTTTAGATGGTAAATGGCTAAAATTAGGGATTTGCTCTAATTTTGGTCATAAACTGCAAAAGAACTGAGGATGTGCAAAAAGTAGGTAAGAAAACCTTCATTTTTTATTATGTGGCTGTAAATATAAAACCACTGGAAAAAAAGAGGAGATACAGGCTTGTTCGAGCTGTTATGCACAATCTGGCTGAACTGCCAATTACTGACGAAGCTCAAATGTGTCCTGGTAGATACTGATGCTCTTATTACAAGCAAAGGTGTATGGTTGTGTCAGCGTACACCCAGAGTTGCCACATCAAAAAACAAAACAGGATACTAGTGATGCATGAAAAAGTCAGGTAAATCAAGCAAGTTAAAATGGGACAGTTTGCAATAATTATTTTAAAGTTTTTTTTGTGATTTTCCATTGATCGCATGGTCTGGTTAACGACACATCACAATCAGTTTGAATGGGTGTGTGCTGCACAGTGCACACCTAGCACGCCTGGAGTATATGCCTCTGGAATTAACCTGTTGCAAATTGCCTAATAGTTAAATTGTGTCTTGTGCTTTACAATTTTGTTGAGCAATTTAAAATACCTCTGTTTTCTTTTACTGCATGTTTTATGGGATCTTTATTAATGCTTGATGCATTACAGGTTTCATGTACTTTTGGTCCATTGTGTTTTTTTTGACAACAACTATGGTTATGCTATTTAAGCATGAAGATCAATCAACATATCATAATGATCACTCAAGTGATTCAGATGGTGTTTTGTCTGCATACAAACTGCTTTGGAAAATTATAAGATTGCCCAATGTGCTTCAGTATGTCATCATCCTCTTAACTGTGAAGGTATTGTAGCTTGCACTTTGACTTGTGCAGTCATTATATTGCAGTGGTGTAGGACTATTTTTTTCAGCTGGATTAAATTTCATCAAAATCAAGCAGTATGCTGATTACAGGGCAGATGTTACTACTGACACACAAGCTGCTTTGTGCCTGCTGTTTGGCAAGTTACAGCTCAGTGACATAATACATTTTAATGCAAAGATAAAAACTCATTTCTCATTGTAGTTCCCAGCACCTAGATCACACAGTACATTGTATAATTCAATTCAGTTTATTCAGGAAACTCACACACACAAAAAGCTCACAAAAATAAACAAGATAAGACAAACAAGCAAAAATAATATACATCACAAGCATGCAAGCATAATAACAGTCAGGCTTATAAGCTAAAACAAAATTAAATCATTGTATTGTATTCTGTTGGCTTGGAGATAATAACCCATTTGTCTCAATATAAGAATACAATCTATAGACCAAAGAAGTTTTTCAAACAGATTATTAAATGCAGGTGGTATGTCGTGGGTATCAGTCAATAATTTCAGCAGCATTCTTTTGATCCTAATTTGTGAATGGGAATAATTTGTGCAATCTTTACAACATCAGGGTAATCACTTTCAA